>JGI24159J19872_10004363_pt1 | contig 17978 bp, 13 predicted proteins | sample Ectturendosymbi4_FD_19872 | JGI IMG/M metagenome (IMG submission 19872) | reverse complement strand
TATTGTGCCATTGTGTTTTCATTTGCTCTAATGTTCGCTAATGGTTGGTTTACTGCATGCGATGGCTTTTATGGTGCTTCTGCTTGTTGGCTGAGTCATATTAAACAATAAATAAATAAATAAATAACGAGCAATGTGATAATTTTCCACTTTTAAAATCCCATTTGAATTCGCAATCTGGCAATCTCTCCCTGCAGAGTACCGATGAGTGTGATATGAAAACTGTGATGTGTTCGCATTTGGATGCTCTAATCTCGCATTTTGAGAAATATTTTTCTGAAGACATGGAGAAGCACAATTAAATAAGAAATCCTTTTGTTGATAATACAAATGTCCCTCGGGGGTCTACATCTGTGGAAGCTGAACAATTTATCGATCTTTCTTCTGCCCTCAGTTTGAAAAGCATATACAACCCTGATTCACTCATTTCATTCTGGGTTAAGGCTCGATCTGCATTTCCACTTGTAGGCTGTAAAGCTCTCCGTGTTCTTGTAACGTCATACTTGTGTGAAGCCGGTTTTTCTGCGGTAGCATTAATCAAGTCGAAGTACCGCAATAAGATTGACATTGAACGCGACATGCATGTTGCAATGTCAAACATTGCACCGCGGTTTGATAAAATGTGCATGGAGCAACAAGCTCACTGCACACATTAAACAGTTTTTCAGTGTTTTGCAAATAAACTCTGACATTTTTGTGCATTTTGAACAATGAACATGATTTAAATACACTTTTTTGTTAAAACTTGAAATTTGAAAATTTTGGCTTCATTACGGCGCCGCGAGTATAAGTTTTCAAAGGGCACCGCCAACCAAAAAAGTTTGGGAACCACTGCTATATAGCCTATAAGTAAACCCGGCCCTGCATATATCATAAATGTAATTAACATATTATGTGAAAATGCAATCTTACTCTGACAGAAAATATTTTGAGCAAGTATCAACACTTTTCTATTTCTTATAACAGTCTTTTATTTCTGCAAAACTTGGTTTTGAATGTTACCTCCAAACTGTCTGATATCAACAGGCAATTTTGATAATGTAGAACACAACTGGCTTATCGTGTTTTTCATCCTTCAGCTTACTGTATTTTATTTTTCATTAATTCATGCATATGCCGCAGACTCTTGGTCCATATCACAAGGGTAATCGAATGACACAACAGAACAAAATTGGTTAAATCATAGCGCATTACAGAATAGCTGTTGGTTGATGAACACAGTCAATACTGAGGGAGGAGCAAAACACTGAAACATGTAGCGCCCCAATTATAACTGAATTCACTCATCGTCATACAGGGATCCGGCAGTGGGAGAGAAAAGAAGACATTCTAACTTCTAACATCAGGCTTTGAAGTCAACGGCTAACAAAAAAATCGGTTGGGGCTGCTCGGCGGCTCACAGCATCATGTCAATTGTTTTGATCAAGGCTTCAAATGTTCTTGCGAGACATTTAGCTTGAGGCTGACAATCGTTTGTTTTCACTGAATTGAGAGCAAGATTTGGTGGTTGGTGTTTTACTAGTTATGTAGCCTATATTCACTTTTTACATGTTTGGCTTGCACACATCGTCGGCATATTGGGGGTGACAGCGGAATCACAAGAAAATACGGAAATCATGAACCGCCACGAAGAACACGGGAGGTGTTGCTTGCTACACAAAGGCAATCGATGAGACGCATACACAGAAACAACGCGCCAACAACTACTGCAGTTGGTCACCGTCCAGAAGCGTTAAGTAATGGAGAAAAATGAAGGTTTGGAAAAAGCATCAGACATTTGAAGTGATCGGATAAAATCACCATATGAAGTTGCACATCTTTGTAAAAAACGAGACAGATTGTTTCTGAACAAGCAACAAAGGTCCTGCCATATTGATTAACTTGGTGTGGTCGAACACTTACATTTCTAGGTATGTAATGCATAATTTGGTTGTCATTGGTGTAGGCAACTTGTAAGCATTTCACGCTAGTCTGTGTGCATTTGCTCCACAATTGGCAAGCATACATTGGCATGCAATAGGCACAAAATGGAGTGTCTTTTCTGCAGGTAAGCACTGAACAAAGGTGCCTCTTAGTTTATTTGCTGCACAGTGCAGCGATTTCACTTGCCTATGGATATCATCATCATCCTTCAGCAGTAGCGTAGCCAGCCCAAAATTTTGGGAGGGAGCGAACAAATTTTTTTGGGGGGATTTTTGATCTTAGGCTAGCAACAGTATTTTGTGCGGGATACCACCTCTCAAAGCACAAAACGATTAGATATTCTAAAAGTTTGGGGGGTGGGGAACGGCCCCGTAGGCTCCTTTGGCTACGCCTATGTCCTTCATTGAGGTATTTAGCGACACAGCAAGATGTTTGACTTGGCCAGGAAACTGTACACGTACACCATTCAGAAAAACATTCAATGGAGCAGTTTGTTTACAATTTGGGGACAAAAAGAACACCAATTGTTTTCTGGCAATTAAAGGCGATTTCGTGTTAAGCAGCATAGTCACCACAAATATTCAGAATACACTGGAGTCCACTTATACTAGGGTTGAGCACGCGTATGTCATCAGCAAACATTAGATGATTAACAACATATTTCCCACAGTGCATCCCACTCTGGCTGAACCCAGATGGTTTGCGAGTTCATCAAGGTAAACAGCGAATAAATATGGAGTCAGAACTCCCGCTGGCCTTATCCTGTTGGTTACTGTAAAACGTGATGAAACGTTAGTGCCCCAATTCACTTGCATGTTCTGGTGATGCCTATCATCAGCAGTCTTACTATGTATATCGGTACATTGCGCTCAATTATTTTAGCGAACTACTGGTTGTTGTTGGTTCTGTTAAATGCTTCAGACGCATTTAATTACGAATGCTGAAAATACTGTGGTGCCTATGCTTACATAATACGACACAGTCTGTTTGAGTAAAAATATACGCATGCCAGTGCCATGTTGTGGCTTGAAACCAAACTGGTTGTCTGCTGTGGCCACAAATGGTAAGATTCAGGACAAAATGTAATGTTCAAACAATTTGGAGATTATACTTGCAAGAGAAACTCCTCTATAGTTCCCAGCATTATGATTCTTCGATTGGACAATCGTCAATGTAGGAAGAGAATTCACACAAATATGTTGTTCTTATTCTCCTACAATATACATTGCTTTCAGCTATTTGCAATTGCTTCAACCGCAGGTCTTTGGGACGAATTTTTCTGCGCGTGTAACGCGGTTTAGACAGTGCCTGATTAACAATAGTAGCAAATGTAGCAATTGCTACAGGCCCCGCGCTTTTGGGGGCTCTCGCGGTCCTTTGTGTTAAATTTGTTTTTTGTTATACGCAAGGATGTATGCTAAAATTTAGGTGCCCGAGGCGAAGTCAGGAAGAGGGCCCTAAATATTGGGCAAGCTATACAGTACAGAACTTCATTCGCTGAAAGCAAGTTAAATTTTTCTTTTTGTCTGGGAATTTGCTTCTGCATGAAAGTTTATTTCACATTGTAATTTGTTTGAAGATACTTTCTTTTTAATTGTTTGTTGTCTGCACTTTAAAACTTGTTGAGGGGCCCTTTTGGCACATTTGCACATAGTTTTTGCTTTATTTTCGCCCACACATGACTGTTTCAAATGTTATTAAAAGTGGCTCTAAAATGATTAATAAGCTTTTAACAAAACAATGCAAAAATAAAGTGGAAAACTCTCAAAAGAGGGAGCCGAGCCCACCCCCTCTCTTAATATCCACCCCTGATAAATGTACAATCTTTTCAGTGCAAACTTTTTGCTAAATTTGCCATAAGCAATTAAGCGAATTTTTTAACTGAATGGTTTCACATTAGACTACCGTAATTTGAATACTAAAGTATTTTGCAGTTATTTGCGAAAGTATGGAAACACTCAGGGAATGAGGCCAAATAGCAGTAATTTCCAAACATCAAACCACTCAAAGCAATGAGGTCAAATAGCAGTAACTGATTGTATTGTTATGATTGACATTTGAAAAAATTATTATTACATCATATTGACTTGTTCTATAGGTTGCGTTACCTTTTTGGGACTTTCAAAATGATTTATCCAGTGGCGCCAAACCTGGGGTTTTGCCCCAAAATCTATAATTTTCATTGTCTTTCTGGGTTTTTCTTCTGAAAATCTGGGTTTTTTAGGACTTAACTGCATAGCGATGATTTAAGATTGGGTATGATTAATTATAGTTCTCATTTCCAGCTTTGTCTTTTTCATCTTGTTTTATCAAGGTACCGTAGTCTTCAGTATAACTGATGAACATGCAAGTGGCACCGTACATAAGCGTAAAATATTAACTGGATGCAATGAGTTCAAGTGACAGATGTACTAATAATGCAAGCCCAAATAAAAAGAACAAGATCCGGATCTCAAGGTTAGCTACAAAGGAACACTGGGAATGAAGATTTAATTATTGTAAATTCTGTCAGATCACCGTCAGAATTGCAAGCAAGTCCAAAAATACTGCGATATAATAATTCAAACAGACACAAAAGTTCATTAGCAAAGTTACAGTATATATTCACTAGCACATTTTGTTACTTACGTATGCCCAGGTATGGGAAATAGTAGAAAGATTCACATAATTTTTTGTCTGACTAACATTTTCTGTTCAAATCTGTTTTTTTTATGAATCTGTAAGAGTTTCTTCAAAAAAGAATTATTGACAGCCCTGCATTTGGCAGGTATTCACTAGTTATTGGGTATAAGCGTAGCCTACTTGGAGTCTTTTTTGCAAATGAGAAAAATTATTCCCGCATTAACTCTCATGGTAACCAGCGGCAGTGGAGAACGGTCATATTCTAACCTTGAGATGGTGATATGAACAAAGGAGCACCATTAGACAAAACAAGCTAAACAGCCTGATTCTCAAGAGTATAGAGCAGTGGTCCTTAACCTGAGTTCGCCTCTCCAGGGGCGTCAATAAATTTCCAGGAGGGCACGAGCCCTTACGCGTTCTACAACACGGAAAGTTTGATCGATCAATTTACCAATAAATACATTTCCTTTTGAAACTTATTAAGTCAGAAGGCTTGAATCAAAAGGTAATTACTTAAGGGAGGCGTAGTTGAGAACAGGTTAAGAACCACTGTTATAGAGCATGAACTTCTATGTGAAATAGAGTCTAGCACTATCATTAACAAATGCGCTATGGCAAAATCCAGAAAATGCATTCTTAACCAGTAGGCTACTTAGACTACGCTGTGTACAGTAGATGTAGCAATGATCATATTTGTTGATGAGTCTGGAAGCATTACTACCTCTATACTGTATACTTATGAGCGTAAAAAGATACGTCTAAACGTTTTTGGTAAAAAAGATCTGTGGTCCATAATGTCCACTAGTTGCTATTTAGGATCAGGTTTACCCACCAACGAAATTCATTATGATTAATAGTAGTGACATTCATGCCCGCAGAATTTATGATTTAACAGTTGTTCACTTGTTCAAGTGTATATTTAATTTAGCGCCCCACGCTGTAAATATACTACAGACCCCGCGCTATCTTAATCCGGAACTGGGTTTAGAGTAACGGAATCTTGCCTTCTCGCTCGCGAACGCTAAATTCTTTATTTCCATCATGCTTTTGCTTATAGTGCCTACTCAAATTAAATGTTTTTAGGCTTGAAAAGGAGTTGCGGCATAAAAAGCATACTTTTTTGTTTATTTCACTTCAACAGAAAACCAGTGCGTTATTGCGTTTCTATATTTTGCTCTCAGTAAAATTTAGCTTTAAGCTACTGATGAAAGCGTTCAAATTCCTAACTGCAATAATAGCATCTCTTTTCAAGTGCCACTGGCATAATAAGTGTCAATCCTTTTAGTGCCAATCATGAGGGTCCGCGAGGGCGAAACGAGCATTCCCCCAGAAATTGGGACTAAGAAGCAAAAATTTCCGGAATAAGTGAAGTTAGCAGCTAAGCTTCGATTACTTCATTTACTTGTTGGAGTGACAGTTTATTTGCCGGTACGACACTGGCACTGCACAAGAGCTAGGTTCACTGTTCTGGTGTCATGCAATGATGAGATTGTAGTTCACTAAGTCCACTTCTTTGCCTGCAGAGACAGGTTGCGAAACATGTTAGCGGATTGGTCTAGTGCTAGTCTTTATTGCGTATCAACAACACCGCAACTCCTTTTCAAACGTTCACTTCAAGCAAGTTAGGGTAGAAGTAGGGGTTTTTCAGAATGTGACCAGAGTCCCACTGCGAGGTTTTCCCACCCGATCTGCTTTTTAGTCGACCTGGGTGTTTAGGTTTAATTACAAAAACCGTGTTAAATCTGGGTTTTTTGAAGTGATAACTTCATCAGCAACTTCATTGTTTTCAATAATATACAGATAACTCTATATTACAGTTAGGGTTGCCAGATCACTTGAAAATTTTTCAAGGACATTTTGCTTTTTAAGAGGTGCGGTGGACTACTTTCATGGGCGTCCGCAGAGGGGGAAATGGGTTTTTGCCCCCCACTGGAAATTAGATCTAAGAACCAAAAAATGTTAGAAAATCTGAAATAGCATTGCGATTCCGATTAGTTGATTTAATTCTTGCAATAACACTTTATTTTACCGGTATGGCACTCACACTGCACAAAAGCCTGCTTCGCTGTTCTGGTGTGATGCAGTGATGAGCTTGCAGTTCACATATGTTCACCCCTTCGCCTGCAGACTCACGTTGCGAAACTTGCAAGCGCATTCTACTGTTTCTCGTAGTTGCGTAACAATAACATGGCAACGAATCTTCAAAGGTACACTTCAAGCTACGATAGTCAATGCGTTTTTCCGCATGTGACTGTTGACCTCAGACATCTTTGGCAGGTGATGCAGCGAGACAGTGACTGCTGATAACGGTAAGACGCGTTGTTTTTTACTGTGTGAAAAGAAGCCGGGGTGAATCTGTAGCAATGCTTCCGCTTCCACAAGTTTCAAAAATCCATTATAGTGTGAGATTGTGAGTGTGACCAATGTGCCTGAGTAAATATCGTAATCAAGCTACGCTTACGCAGCTTCTTTTCAAACAGTATAAAACTACATGGCTTGTTAGAAATACCTCTGTGAAAGGCTTGTAGGAATACGCCTTAATCGTTAAGGCTTAGTTCTGACTTGTGAGCGAGTACTAAATGCAAAGCTATATTCACCGCACTGGCGAGTTTTCACAATTCAGTTTTTACGCCTGTGTGGTGTTCTAATTTTAGTAAGTTCTCAAGTTGTCCGATAGTCGTGTTAATATACGGTGAAACAGTTTTGCGAGAGTGTCTAACTTCTTGGTTTATCACCGCTAATGCTGATCTGACCGAGCGTTCATTGTTCTTAAATTGTAACTTATTTGTAGAAAATGCTCGCAAAAATGGATATTAGGCAGTGTATGAAAAGCAAAAGCATTTCTTATAGCCGAAGTGTAAAAAACATTTCGGTCATTAAGATTTCAGAAGTGACTTCTGTTCAACCAGCGCAGACAAATGAGAGAGCCGCAAACGTAGCTGCTAATAGTTCAAGTCCATTTCAAACTCATTTGTGTGGAGTTCACACTGATAACGACATGTATGCTCCAATTCAGCAAAAGTTGTAACAGATGACCGAAAGTACACCTTTGCCGCAAACTCGTATAGCCTACAGCTCCACTTGAAAATGATCGATTTCAAAACAGAAGCGAACGGAACGCGTGCTTTCAAGGGGAATTTTCTTTGTGGTGTAGAAACAGAAAAGCTTTTTGTGAACGTCCATTTGCATTGCAACGTCAGCAACCTGAAAATGATAAGCAAAATGTCGACGTTGCCCCCTTGAAAAATTTCTGCGGACGCCCATGGCTACTTTAACCCTTTCAGCAAGCTTTCACGTATGGGCAAATAAGGTTAAGCTAACCATGTACGAAATTGAAAACTTTTGCTACACAATTGTTTAAGATGGAACAAATCTGCACATTGTTCTTTTCATTTACATTGCTTATTCTTGATTCTTGAATGTTCAATGTAATCAATGGTTCAAAAATGGACAGTTTAAAAACTATTCAAGAATTTTCAAGGACGCCGGAAGATATTCAAGGACAAGGTGTTTTCCAAGGATCAAGGACATAACAAGTTTTGACAGCAAATTTAAGGACAATTATTGGCGCTGAAGGACGTCTGGCAACCTTAATTACAGTGTCTGCATGCGCACATGAGGTGAGAATGTACGTATACCGAATGAAGCAGAACGTGTTCAACCTCATATAAGATCATTGTCGGGGTTATATTTATAATGTTACTGTCTCTAATGCCAGTTGAAGTAACTGTTGAAGCAAGGGTTAGGAGTGATTTTTTAAATTTCGATGTTTCCCATGCATACAAAATAAAAAATAAATTTTTAATTAGAGGAAGAAGGCATTGGGATTATATTTTTGTGGAATTTTAGATCCCTCTGCAGTTCAAGATTGCACAAAATCTCCTAGTTTAATAAAAAATGTTCTACAATTAGTGAGAGATATCATCAAAGGTGGATGTTACCAGCGTTATGCAAAACGTGTTGAGCAGCAAAGAGGTTGTCCAAATGTTGATGTTTGTGCTGCAGAAGAAAATTTGGAAGAGGGAATGTATTAGTATTCCATTATCGTTTCGATTCAAATAAGCACACTCATATGTTTTTGCTCGTCACTCAAGCTTTCTGGGTTTTTATTGTACGAATGTTTTTTGGTGTGCAATCTTATGTTTATTTCAAATCACTGAATGGGAACCCTGATATGTGACTGTTGAACAGAGACATCTTGGCAGGTCATGCAGCGAGACAGTGACCAGTGGCGTACACAGAAAATGTTCATGGGGGTTTCATTCAGTGGGATATGGCTGTCATTTGTATTTGATGTGCTCTGTTTGTGACGTCACAGTTTGACGTCATATTCATGTTTCCAAACCAACGTTTTGGAGACGTTTGTTGAGATAATTTGCATATTCTTCTACACGCACTCTCCTTATTTTATGTGTCATTGGACTGAATATAAACTATCAACACTCCAAGTTAGGATATCGGAGGAAAATAAACTCAACGCTACGACACAGCAGTTCATAACTGCATAAATATTAGGCTGCGCGTTAAAGCACGGGAGTAAAACACACTCACCACTACGTCAGAGCAATTTAATACTGAAAAATGAGGCTACGCTAATGTCTGGTCGATGTAGCCATTCGATTAGCGCATGCGCTAATCAGCCATAGGAGACAAAATAAAGACAATTGTTTAGGATCAAGTGAACTATCGGCGAACACAATTTTAAACATACGTAGTGGACGAAAGGTCTGAAAAAGTGGTGAGATTATTCCTGGATGCAGACGATAAGCCAGTTTTTTACCAACACCCAATTGTTACTTTTTGGCCCATAAACAATGTTCCTTGAAATTTGCATGCAAATTTATTCCGTGGCATTTGCAATAAGTCGACAAACCAACAAGTAAAAAGTACGCGAAAACAACTAATCTCCTTTGCGCAGGTAATAAAATTTTTGCAACATATCAAGCTCAAGGGTGGGAGTTTAAACCCACCCCCCCTTGTCTACACCCTTGACAGTGAAACTGCTGATACCGCAAAGCCACGTGTAGTTTTATACTGTGTGAAAAGAATCATAAGTAAATCTGTAGCAGTGCTTCCACTAGTCTAAAAAATCCATTGTTTTTGTGAAACTGTGATCAACGTGCCCGAGTGAATAGCTTAATCAAACGACTCTTTCGCAGGCTTCTTTTCACACAGTACAAAAATACGTGGTTTGTTAGAATACGTCTATGCAGACTTGTGGGAATACGTCTTTACCCTCAAGGTTTAGTTCTGACGTCTTAGTGAGCAATAAGTGCAAAGCTATATTTGCTGTGGCAAGTTTTCGTAATTCATCTGCTCAGTATTTTTGAGCCAATGCGCGGTGTTCTAACTTCAGTTCTAACTCTGAGTTGTCCGATAGTCTTGTCAACATATAGTTCTGCTTTTCATTGCTTGAAACCGTTTTGCAAGAGTGTCCAACTTGTTGTTTTATCACCTCTCATGTTGTTTTGGCCGTTGCTTTTATTCTTAAATTATGACTTATTTGCAGAAAGTGTTCGAAAAAATGGATATTAGGCAGTTTATGAAAAGAAAAAGCATTTCTGATAGCAAGTGTAGAAAACATTTCAGACAAAAGATTGAGAAATAAGGTTCAACCAGCACAGATTAATGCGGTAGAAAGGACAGAGCGTTCTGTGAACGTCCATTTTCATTGCATCGTCAGCAACCTGAATAGGATAAGCAAAATTTTGACGTTGCCCCCCGCCTGGAAAAGGTTCTGCGGACGCCCATGGCGCAATTGAAACAACAACGGTAGAAACCACAAAACTAGAAATCGGTTTTCACCAAGTACACATGGAAATCTGTCAATACGCAATATAGACATGATAAAGTAGTACCGAGAACTGCCTCAAAATGTCAAAATGATCAAAATTCAGATTATCAAAATTAAGACTAATTGTCACTGCATTGTACATACACAACAACGAAAACCTTCAACTGGATATCACAAAACCTTCCATTCTGCGGCGAAATGCAAGTAGGACACAGCTGTTAGCCTGTTATAAATACAGAGTGTACGTGGCTTGTCAGACTTTTGAAAATGTGTTGTTATTGACAACGTCCATTGATGCAGCAATTAAACTCAAGTTTCGCGTAATTGTTGATCTATTTCAGTTTTGCTTTTAGAAGACTTTGTTATGCAGCTTCGTAAACTGCTTTAGTTAAATGGAAAGACTGTAACGAAAAATTCAACTCACGGGTTCCATTGCCTGACTTACAAGGTCTGTAGCCTGCTATGACATCAGCACATAGAAAAATTGAAAGCCCTATCGGTTAGTTTGCAAACGTTTCACAAGTTGAATTAATAAACATTGTTTCAAAAGATATAGGAAAGCAAACACTGATGAAATCTTGGAAACTAATTCATAGGTTTTTGAATTGCTGTCTTTATCATGTCATAATGCTTTTGTATGCACCGTATTGGAAACTTGCGAAATTTTTGCAAACTAATCCTATCCATAAGGCTTTCGTTTTTTTCTTTTTTGCTGATATCATACTACTATTGTGAACACGTATTGCGCCATATTTCTTTGCTCATTTAAGTTTTGTTTTTGTAAGACTCGCTTTCACAGCTTTGTTGCAAGAATACTGGATAGCTATGCATCCCAAATCTACTGAAATAATATTTGCTAATGAAGCTTACAAATCATTTCCAATCTAATCAAACACGATGCTGAAAGCAAACGAAGAGAGACTGTTTGCATTCGAGCACAGCGTGCACTTCGGGCCGCCCACAGTGTACTCTTTCTTGCGTGATGGTTGCAAGCCAACGGTTTTCTGGGTTGATGTAAGCTTTTTTCACATTTGCGTGTTTGCCTCAGATACACGGTTCACATCACATTAGTTGAAAGCACACAGGGGTACAGAAATGCTTGAACGCAACGCTTCACAGGGTAGGTGTTATGTGTTACGCGAAGTTGATACTGAAAGGAACGAACACTGAAACAAGGCACCGGCAACTAGCCTGCTGCGTTCAGTCATCGTCAAACAGAAACGTTGAATAATGGGACAAAAATGTAGATTTGTAAAAAACATCAGACAATTGAAGTGAACGGATAAAAAGTAGGATGAAAATGCGCATCGTTCAAAGACATACAATTTGTTTCCAATCAAGGCACCAAATTTTCAGACGAAAGATGTGACTTGATGTGGACGAACACTTACGTTCCTTCGGGTGTATAGCAAAATTCAATAGGCATTGTTGTACTGTAGCTAACACGAAAGCGTGTTGTACTAAACTAGATGAATCTGCACCACAATTGACAGGCGTACACTGGCACGCAATACGCAAGAAACAGAGTGTTTTTTAATTAACTGCAATAAAGCACTGAGTAAAGGTACTTCTTAGATTGCTATCTGCACAGTAAAGTGATTTCATAAAGCTATTTGCCTCTGCATTCTTCGTGTTAATGTCATCTTTCGGTAAAACATGAAGTAATACACCGCAAAAAGAAATACACCGAGATATTTGATTTGGTCGGTAAACTTAACACTTATGTCATTTAGGTGAACAACTGGCGTGGCAAACTATTGTTGGGACCCTTTTCATTCCCCAATATCAACAATTGGAAGATTCAAGAACAGACAAGAAAAATGATCTTCATCGTCTGAACCAGTTCTTGTAATCCGCTGCTAGGCCGCACTAGATATCGGGGCAAGTGTTGAGCAATCATTCGATTGTCTCGTATCCCAGAACCGTCAGGGGATGCTCTACATGGAGAGTTGTAGAAAAATGATGAAGAATGAAGACAAAGGCAGAATCGAAAAAGGTCAAAAATAGACTCAAAAGTAAAGCTGAAAATGAATGCAGCATTTAATATATTAGAGTTGTGGACAACTAAAATGTTATTTAAAGCAGAGGTTCTTAACCCGGGGCCCGCGAACGCCTTAGAGGTTCATGAATGTCTTTCAGGATATCTGCAAACTACAATCCAATCAAGAAAATCCGCTAGTTTTATCCGCCCATTTGGGGCATTATTCAACTTAATCGCACCACAACTGACATGTTCATGTTGCAAGTTCTTTTTTGGTTTTGGTGACAGCAACTGGGGGCAGGCCGGAACCTAAAATTTGCTTTTTGCTGGGACGATTGAGGTGCTGACGCTAAAAAGCAACCGAATATAATTTCTCAATGATCGAAAAAATGTTGAGAAAACCACGGGTCCGCAGCTGTTTTGAGTGCAGTGAAGGGGCAAAGACAAAAAGATTGAGAATCATTGATCTAAAGAGACATCACATTCCATCAGGCTGAACATTTGATAACAAGAAAAGTTGAAAGAATGACAATTAATCAACATATTTTTACAAACACTAAGCAAGATGCAACAAAGTTGCTAAACTGTATTGTAGCACACCACCATAACGACGACATACGGTTGCTAAGCGGTGCATTGAAACCAAATAATGTAACACTTGACTAATCAATGTGACAGAAACATATCGCTTCGCAGTAGCGTACTACTACGGCGTTGATGAAACCGAGGCCGCCGTGGAACACATCGCAGCAATGAACTGCAGAGCTGAAATCATTGATGCTTTACATTCAAGTAGTACTACCAATATGCCGGCATTGCCATGAACGTCCGCAGGTGGGTGGCGAAACGGGCATTTGCCCCCCCTGGAAATTGAAACTAAGCACCAGGATTTTCTAGAAAACATGAAGTTAGCACTCAATTCCGATCAATTGACTTGATTTTTGCAATACCACTTTATTTGCCGGTATGACACTCACTGCACAACAGCCAGATTAACTGTTCTGGTGTTATGCCGTAGTGAGCTTGCACTTCACTCGGGTCCACTCCTTTGCGTGGCCAAATGACTTTTTCTGGTGTTGGTCTTTATTGCGTAACAATACCACGGCAGCAAATCTTCGAAGGTTCGCTTCACGTTACGATAGTAGGCGTTTTTTGCGGATGTTGCTTTTGAACACTAGTGATTTTTAGGCTGGCCTGGTGATCTAGTGATTTTCAATGCAATCTAATGATTTTTCCAAAGTATGCGCTTGAAGAAAATCGATTGTCTTTTTTCGAACTTTTCAGCCATTTTCAATCTGTAAACAACTGATTACGTGAATTGTTGCTTGAATATTTGTACCAACAGAACAAACAAGTGTTTTTGATTTAAGTTTCTAATCGTTTTCTCTTCCGCGCGGTTTACTGCTGCATTGCAGACCATGACGGCNTTTTCATTTCATTGCAGGGACGCTGCAGAAGAAATAATTTAAAAAATATTAGGTTGATTGATCTAAGTTTGGGGCAACTGCTCCCCCCAAACGTCTGTGCCCCACCTTAAAATGGCGCCCCTCTGAAAAAATGCGCCCCATTTTGGTGCCTATCGAAGGAGAAACACAGGCAAAAATATTCAGTCTAAACTAAACAATGCTTTGCACTTCGTTGAACTTAGCTTTACGTGACGGACTTTGACCCAGCCTCTTACCGATTAGAATCAACATTGCTATTAGTTCATTCTATTTGATATATCATTCTATTTGAATAAGAGCTGATGATTGCTACATCGTAGGCGAAATGTATACTCTGTAAGATATTAAAGTGTCTGATTTTTTGCTGGGAAAGGGTTTCTTTCCATATACATTGTTTGCTATTGGTTCGTAATAATACTCCAGTTTCCCTATTTCTTTCTCACATGAAAACTGCCCAACAATCACCAACACGATATCTTTCGTTCGCTAGCACAATTCTGGACTTGCCGTTGGGCTGTGCAAAAAGGGCCTGTTTTTGTTCCAAGTTCATTTTTTAATGCTTGGTGGCAGCTTTGAAACGAAAAGCAGTAGTGAAGATAGGAAGGCAATAAATATGAAAAACTTGGAACCGACGTAAAATTTTAGAAGCCTGCAAATCAAAAATGCATTTTCAGGTCTGCTACCAGTCCGTGAGTCCGCAGTACGTCTGCATCTTAGTTTTGCAACACCAAGCTAAGTGGATGAGTTTCTTGTCGGAACAAGTGACCCTCATTGAACAATACTGCAACGTGTGAAAAGATATAGCAACATTTCTGCGTTAGCAGGGGCGTAGCGAGGTTAGATGGGGCGCAGGGCAAGAAGCAAGTTTAGCGCCCCCATGTTCGAACCTGAGGTCTTTCGGAAGCAAATGTACTCTATTGAAGAAATTACTTGTGACATTGTCTGGACTTTTCGTCCCCCTCCGCAATCATCCGGCGGCCCCGAAGTGATTCGGCGCCCGGAGAGTTGTACCCCCTCGTTAGGCCCTTGTACGTTAGCAAACGACTTGCCGGTTTCTGACAGAAATGCATTAAGCGTGCCTGTTCTTTTTCGGTCATAGATCGAATTTTTTTAAATGACCGAAAAAATTTAAGTCATAATGTCCTAAAAAGTAGGTTAGTGAATACTGTTGTGACGAGTTTTAATAATATTATGGGATAAATGGCCGAAATGTCTTGGCGTAAAAAACAGGAGCGTGATCCTGTAGTTCAAGGAATTATGACCTAACAATGCAATTCTGCAATACCTCACTCCGTCAACGGGGACAACGCAGCGCAGCTACGCGGTAGCACGACGCGCTTCAACAAAGCATGGTACTAACTACTCAGCAGTCAGCTCTAACGCAGCAACTTCGGCAAAATACCAACTATCTACAGCTTGGTGGAATGATTAATTGGCTGTACGCGGTCATGACAATTTTTTCTCAATTGTTCATTATTCGTAGTTCAAAATTTGAGAGGAGTACGGCACCTATCGCCCTTCCTAGTTACGCACCTGGCAACAGCGACTGATGGCGTTATGGTTTTGTCTTGATCCTTTTGTTGCAAGTGCAAACCCGTAGACAGCTCACGCTGGCTGCAAAAAGACAATATTGGCATGGTTAGCGAAATCGGCAACCGACAGCAAAAAGCGTTCTTTGCTGGTTAGATCAAAGGTCTCCAAACTTTTTCGTCCGCGGGGCACATAAGCTATTACCCACCCGTTCGAGGGTCGGACGCAGGCGCCTAGCCAGAAATTTTTATAGGGGGCAAACAACAACCAAGTCTCAACATTTAAATATTTAATGTCCCTTGTTTTTAAAGCATCATTAGTGAAACGTGCATTTTTCTAGTGTTTTTTTTCCAGAACAATTTTGTTCAGATTTAAGCCGGCAAGTAAAAAGTATATTTTCAAATGACAAGATTTGAAAGCTTGTTTTTATTAAAGTTCCAAACTTCTACTTTGGATAGAATCCACCATTTGCTCGTCAAACTTTCTTGTCAAAGAGTTTGTGGAAATCTCGATGCTATTAGTGCAAGATCTGCGCTATGCTTTTTGCAGCGAACATTGCAATTAAGAAAGAAGACGTCGTGGCCGCCGTTATGACGGTGCTTTTTGTATTTACACGCGTTGCGAGCACTTCGTCTCACAACATGTATATTAAGAATCAAGAAACAGAGAGTGACAGTTACGAACGATACAAAACAACGAAATTTGACCAAATTTCTAATGCGACAACTGACATGAGTGATCAAATGGAACAATTGGATTGATTTAAATAAATAGAGACGATTCGCTTAATGAAAAATAAAAATGGAGCTTATAGAACAGTTACGAAATTGGTGGACGAACGGCACAAATCTAAAAAGCAAACGGCAAGAAATTGGAAGCAGAATACTCAACCCCTACTTCATCGCTATGAACGAGTTGACAGAAGAGCAAGCTGCAAGAGCTATTTTAGTCTGGACAACGCGCAAAAGAAAAGCAGATTTAAACTTAAAGTGACTGACAAAGAAAAACAAAGTACATATTACATTGGTGTCAAGAGCACCATAAGACAAACCTCTACTGAATATGTACACCAAATACCATACAAAGAGAATCATACATATCACGTGTGGAAACCTCACACACTATGAAGAAACTTACTGTACGCATCATCTGGGAAAGCGTTGCCGAAGCGGAACGACAAATGGATGGAAAAAACACTCTACAAAAAAGATCAACTGTTGACATGGAGCTAGAACAATTAACCAACGAACCCACATCAGAGATGTTACCTATACTCGAAGTAGATGACTTTTTAGAAAAATTCTTAAAGTGAAAAAATATCTTAAAAAGATCGCATTAAGAAGAATAGAACCATCAATGTATACACTGATGCCATGGAAACAACTCCTATGAAAATATATCGGGACATCACGTAATCGGTAAATCGCGGACAATCTGCGACAAACTGTAACAAGGTGCGACAGAATGTCGCATGAGCAACGAGTTTACTCCCTTGCGTTATCATGAATGACGATATATGAATAGACGAGTTTAATCTGACGAGTTTACTCTCTTGAGTTATCATGAATGACGATATGTGAAATGACGAGTTTACTCTGACGAGTTTACTCCCTTGCGTTATCATGAATGACGATATATGAAATGATGATAATTAAAAAACTACAGGAGAACGTGTCTTAATAAAAAGTATAGCAAACAAACAGCGAGATATTTCAAATAATCAACAATAGAAAATAACATATGAACATTGGTATGAAATGATATTGCATGAATTTTAAACAGAAGTTTCTGCGACACGAGAGTGAGAGGCAATTTGAGAGCAGTGATAATCTGACGCGAGTTGTGACAAAATGGCGCAGAACTTGCATTGCTTAAATATTAATGTTATATGTGCAAATATTTTTACACAATATGAAGTGACTGTTTTTCACATATATCTGTGTAGCTTGCGTTGAGTTTTATTAAGCTCATGGAACTTGTGCAGTAAGTTTTGAAGTTGTAGTGAATACTTTCAATTGAGTAAGACGTAATTTCCAGTTTTAATTGTCGCGGTTTGGTGTTGTGCTATGTTACACTACAGTCTTGAGGTTGTTCACTTTCCCTGACCTTGTTTTAGCCTATCAACGTTTCACCTGTTAGCATTGCTTGCAGATGTAAGGACTGATGATGCGTAGTTTTAGGTTGAATCGATTTCCTATTTAATTTAATTTAATTGTTTATGACCAGACACGAATTCCATAGCATGAACACACACACTCTGCGCAACGCAGATCAATAAAAACAGACAAAACAGAACGTAGTACAAGGCATTGGAGCCGGCTGAATCAGAGGGTTACAGACACTTCTTGTAACTGCATTGAAGACAGAACCACAGGGTTATAGACACATTGTTAACACTAATGTTAGCTAACCCGTAACACTTGTTACAACACTACTGCGGAGTAGGGCGCCAATTTCCAAATTGGTCGAGTCTGGGTTAAATGCGGAGCATTGTGGCATGACACGCCATCAATCAAACGGATACTGCAAAGTTCGATCACTCATTCACAGAGTATGTTGACAAAGTGTGACACACTAGAAAGGCAGTAAACAAACTTTAGCCTTGCGGCAAGCTTCTGAGGAATCTGCCTGCTTTCTGCTTTCATTCTTCTGCGACGATTAAAACTTGCAAGCGTATCTATTT
>JGI24159J19872_10004362_pt1 | contig 17979 bp, 14 predicted proteins | sample Ectturendosymbi4_FD_19872 | JGI IMG/M metagenome (IMG submission 19872) | reverse complement strand
ATTATCATCGGGTCCCTAAAATCAGAGAAAATCGGGTCCCTAGAATCAGAGAAATCGGGTCCCTGCAGATCCATACCGGGTACCTAACATTTTCCTTAAAAAAAACCTGCACTACTGTATTTTATTTCATAGAGATTTGATGATCAGAGTGAAACCTGAATCAACAATGAAATTTCCTGTAGATGAAAACAAGATGTTTTCAACACACCCAACTAGATTTCCTTAAATATTTGTCGTTTTTGACGGGATTTTGCTGTTATGAATTGTACTGGCCCATGCTGTAAACTAAGTAGCATTCGCTTCTTTTTGCAGCGGAACATACGAAAGGTAAATTGTACAAACCTAAATCTCGATTCGAAGAGCCGGAAGCTCCTAAGAAGACTCATAGCATGCCTGTCACTCCAAAGCCAGCAAAACCTGTTAGACCAACACTGAAAGTATGCATGTTGATTTTTACAAGCACTTCATTTTCGTTTCAGTAAATTTTTTTTCCTGATCCGTGTAAGAGTTAGACTTTCGTTATTTTTGATCAATATTTCCAATGTCTTTAGCTGAATGTTTGTATGACAATCTAACGGCACACTCTCGTTAGCGTTGTTTTGGTTTTATGTTAGGTGTAAACCAAAGATGTGATTTACAACTGCAATTCATGCGTTAGTTACACATAGTATCTTTGAATCGGCTGTTACTTGTTTGCGAACCATAATTGTCATTCGAAATGCTTACCTGCTATATGCATTGCCCCATTGCAAACCACCGTTTACCTAACCGATTGGAAAACGCTGTCTTAAACGTCTAAATAGTGCTTACTTTCCTCCAACGTGGGAGTTTGACGCATTTTGTGTTGTGTTCTGTGAATCAGAAAAAAGAAGATAAAAGGAAAAGTAACTTAGAACTTTTCAAAGAAGAGCTCAAAGTTATACAGTTGGAGCGCGAGCAACGGCATGCAGTGAAACGCGCTCGCACTGGCATATCAGCTATGATTTCGCTGAGCCCAGAGCGAATTAGACCTTCGCGGTCGTCTCGTTTTCAGCCTGTTGATGATAAAATGGTGGCATCAGTATCAAGCAATCCGTCTTGTAAGTATATTGCATTCTTTGCTATTTGTGTATGCCAATTATATGTCATTCATTGCTATTTATTGCTTGACATGCTCCTAAATATGCTCTTAAATACTCGTTCAAATACAATCGCTTGTGATCCTTGACCAAAGGTAACACCTGTTTGGAAGCGTATGCAGAGCAATGCTACCTAGGCACTGCATCTACTATAAGTTTGGTGTTTCGAAGCGACATTATCCTGACATGCGGTCGATACGTTAAACGAATTGTATCTTGCGTTTTGTTCGATTGTTTTGCTTGGTGTTTGATGTGAATATCCTTTTTTCGCATTTCAACATTTGTTTTATTTTCCTTTACACGAAACAGTGCTTGACGATCTTGTTGCTAGCTCACACGAAAGCGGAGATCCAATGACAACAAATTTGTTCTTAGGAAATGTAAATCCTAAAATGGATGAGCAGCAGCTCTGCGAAGTGTTTGGGAAGTATGGGCCTTTGGCCAGTGTTAAGGTGCTTTTTCGAGTTGGTGTTGTACTATAATTTAAAATATCGTGATCATCATCGGTTCTCGGTGTTTGGCCGGGACGCTTGCTCTGGTTACATTGTGTTTTGCTGCAGGTGATGTGGCCGAGAACGGAAGAGGAACGCTCGCGTGAGAGGAACTGTGCCTTTGTTGCGTTCATGGTTCGTAAAGATGCAGAGCGAGCTTTACGTCATTTGCAAGGTGATAGGTGCATTTGAACGAGTTATATGCGCAACGAAACTGGCATGAAAATTGCGATTGTCTTCTGAGTTGGAGCGTCATTTGCGATTGGAGGAAAAATTTTAGGATCCTTGAGTATTGGCTGGAAACAGCTCTATCGAAGCCAAACGCCTTCTTTGCGGTGTGCTGTGAAAAATTATTATCAGTAGCTTATTTGGTGTTCAATTCAAAGCAACTATCAAATGCAAAACTTTTGTTATTTTGCCTTCATTTTGTCGTATTTATGTGAATGACGATAATAATCGGCTTGCGAAAATGTACGCTCTAATTCCACAATCTAATGCGTTGTTAGTCAAAAAATAATTAGTGAGCGTGAAAGACCACTTTATTCCAGTACTGGAATATTCGCTACATAGCGAACTGATGTTATTGAAAAAATGTCATGATTTGCCATGAAAAATAATAAACAGTAATGGGTACGTTTCCCATAACAAGCTGGATCCACGACTTGAAGTCGTTTCAAGAAGCGTTTCATTTAAATTTGAAACTGGCCGAAAACATAGATGAAATGACCGCGTTTGTGTGCTTTTTGCAGGTCGCGTGGTTAGTGATTATGAAATGAAGATCGGTTGGGGCAAAACTGTACCTATTCCACCGCACCCTGTGTATGTTCCTCCCGCTTTGCTTGAACGCACTATGCCTCCACCGCCATCGGGTCTGCCATTTAATGCACAGCCGCAAGATTCTGCCAAACAGCCGAAAGGTCCCGGAATACCTCCAGACTTTATTGATCATGAAGATTTTGAAAACGTGAGTTTGCGTGACTGTCTTTAGCCACACCAGAAACTGTGATGTGCCACTAAGTGTCATCTAATGGATCTGAGCATTTAATTAGCATAAAATCTGTGTGAGGGTTTTCGTTGATACTTGTGATGAGCCGTGTAGTGGATTGATTGTTAACTTACGTTGTCCAAATGGGAGCATTCACGTTGAAATAAGCGTCTTGCACATACAGTAACACACCACATCCAAAATGATAATTTTTAATTGTCTTTTGTTGTTGGTTGTTTAGTTTTTTTTCTTTTTTTTGTATTCCTGTTACCAACACGTTTGCTTAAATTCTGTTTCGTTCTACATGTTATGCTCGTCAATCTGCATTCACGATGTCCAATCAACAGACACTGAAAAACTCAATTGTGCGTGTGGTAGTTCCTACGGAAAGGTACCGACACCTCTTGATGGTGTTTGATATGTTATGTTGCAGTTGATAGTAAAACCAGGATGTTGTGTTGTTTGTGATGATGCGTGATGGTGCTGGTGGTAAGTATGTAGTTATCTGTTGAAAGAAAACTCAACAAAAACTTGTCTGCTTTCAAATTAAGGTATTTACTTTCAGTGGCGTAGCCAGCCCAACCGTTTTTGGGGGGCAAAATGTTTGACTTCAGGCGAGCAACAGTATTGTTGTTCGGGACGTCGCTTCTCAAAGCGCAAAGTGACTAGATATGCAAAATTTGGGGAAGCATGGCCCCCTGGGCCCCCCTGGCTACGCCTATGTTTGATTTGTTGTTTGAGTGATTGATCAGTGAAATTCAAGTTCTATGCCCCTTAACGTCAAACATTCGATGCCTACATGTTGAGAAATACGGTTAAATTGTGTTGACCGACTGTCTAGCAGCGTTGTGACTGTAGCTTTGCGCGATCTTTCTTTTTCGGATGCTGTTTAAGAGGCTTGGAGCCTCCTTCGTGACATTAGCGCAATTACAGGAACCTTTTGAGCGTCGTACACCGGATGATAGAGTTCGTGGTTCGAGAAGGACCCATGTTTGAGGCCATGATAATGCACAGGGAGATGAACAATCCCCTCTTCAGGTAAGCCCTTCATGCTCTGTATAATGGCGTCGGTTCCTTTTGTTTTGCTTATCAACACACTGCTTGTTATTCAGGTTTTTGTTTGAAAACAAGAGCCCGGCACATGTCTACTACAGGTGGCGCCTGTACTCAATCCTGCAAGTAAGACTAGTTCATTTTCAGCAAAATCTTGCTTTGTTAGTCTCAGCAGAATCATTGCTTTTGTATATTGTTTTTTTTTGTTGTTTTCAGGGGGAGACGCCGACGAGGTACCGTCAGAACGATTTTCGGATTTTCAAGAACGGATCGTTGTGGCGTCCCCCCCCGCTCAACCCCTACTCGACCGGCATGGACGACACCGATTCTGAGGGCGAAGGTGAAGGGGCGAACAAGGCGTCGAAGAAAAATGGCGACGGGGATGATGCCACGGACGAGAGCGATAAACCGAAAGGAGAAATGTGTGAAGAGTAAGTGTTTCGGTTTAAGCAGTATCATTCTTTAGGATTTACGATGACCGAGGGTTTTATTCATAGGTTTATGCATCAGCTTGGTTGCCTAGAAAGATAGCAAGGACAACGATTCATTAATACGGTTCATTAATACTGGGGTAGACCTCCGCAATTTTCTTGTAGTACTCTCAGCTAATCGATGTGCATGATTTCGCCATTACGGGCTGCTGAGGAAGCATTGGTTGCTCGCACAGGCGAAGAAGGGTCTCGATTGCTGGTTGAGTTGCTGTGGTAGTTCATGTGACTAACTGCAAAATTTCGTAGGTTTCTCACTTGTCTTTGAATTGTCTTCAATGGACATGTACCCGTTTTCATTTGTAGAGATCGCGATACGCTTGAAGATATACTGCGGAGTTTGATGCCGAGACAGAACGACATCGGCGACGCCATGGCGTTTTGCCTCGATCACGCTGACAGCGCGGAGGAGATTGTTGAATGCATCACCGAGAGCATGTCAATACTAGAGACTCCGCTCACTAAGAAGATCGCCCGTCTTTATCTCGTTTCAGATATCCTGTTCAACAGCTCTGCAAAAGTTGCCAATGCATCTTTCTTCCGAAAGCAGTTAGTATTTTTATGATGTGCGTCATGTACAAGCTAAACATTGTTCTTTTGAAAGTATTGTTGTTGATTGAACGCATTTGGGTTTTGTGGGTTTAAATTATATCTTTTTTTGTAAATATTTTATTCAATGTAGACGTTTGTTTTAATTTCGCTTTTCGCAATTACTTCATTCGAGGCAAACCTTTCTTTTGACAAAGTCCGCACTGTTGCATTATGCCAAGTGCTGGGTGTTTTGAACACGTCTATAAGACGTTCCCACTTGCCCCAGCAATGAGCTATTGAAGTGTGTTGCTGATGGTGACAACTTTTCCAACCAGCTCCATAGACCGTTTTCACCCCAAAAATTGTCCACATCAAGCTTTACTTCGTTGTCAGCTTCGAAACGCGTCTCGAGCAAGTGATGCGCCATCTTCACGCTGCGCACCACGCGATCAGCAGCAGGCTGCGCGCCGAACAATTCAAGCAGAAAGTTCTCGGGTGCTTCCGCGCCTGGGACGATTGGGCGATTTATCCTGACAAGTTGTTGATCCACCTGCAGAACACTTTCCTCGGTCTCGTGTTCGGAGACGAGTCTTCCGAAAAACAGGTTTGCATTCGGTGCATTCGGTTTGAACATTAATGCAATTTTTTATTTGACGAAAACACCAAGGTGGAATAGATTAGTCTTGTACCAAGGTGATGGTGCTTTCTAAAGTAGGACTTCATTTTAAATGTTTCCTGCAAGATAAACTTTCAAAGGAAAGTTACCAAAACCTGTCGTGTATGATGGCTGCGAGCAGTCTGCTTGTTGCTGCAGTTGTTTGTTACGCAAGCATCTTCTCGTCGTCAGGATGTTGTTGCCGATGAGGTCGACGGCTTCGCGATTGCGCCGGAAGCTGCTAATCAGGCAGTTGATGATTTGGACGGAGCTCCTTTGGCCGATCCCGACGTCGATGGGGCTCCTTTAGATGGCGATCCACTGGATGGAGTACCTCGTAAGATCAATTATGTTGGCGATTCTATTCGCTGTTTTTTCTGTTAAAGTCTTTTTTCTGCATTTTTCCGAAACGTTTTTTCTGCAGTGGTCCATTAAATGGTAAACAGCGCTTTTGATGTAGTTTGCTGTAACCGGCACATCCCGTTTTTGGCAATGTTTTGTACACGTCTCTGTTGTAGCAAGCCCCTGAATACATGCACGTCGTGGTAACAGCTTCCAGGCAGAACCTTGGCACTAACCTACGAACTCGCTGAAATCGGTACAATCCTCTTTTACAGTCAATGCAAAACCTGAGGCCAAGAAGCCTGCACCGGCCCAGCCAAGGTTTGTGCAGTCCAAATGGGAAACGGTGGATCCCGAAGATGTGGAAGCTCAGGCCATGACCACGTCCAAATGGGAAACTCTGGAAAACGCGAATCTCGACGGCGAACCCCTTGACGGGGAACCCCTTGATGACGTGAACCTGGACGGAGTTCCACTTGCTCCAGCGGTAGGGACCGTCGCTAGTACTTGGCTTTCGTTAAAGTAGTTTGCTGAAAAGTTTCTGATATATGCTGCTTTTCTTCATCTAGCAACCCACCGCTGTTCAGGACTTGAAACCACAAGTGAAGGAAGACCCGAAATCAAACGAATTGAAGCGACAACGCCTTCGCGAAATTGAGGTTAGGCTTTGTTTTGTATTATGTGCGGTCCCAAAAAGAAGTTGCGTATTTGGCGAAATTTTTCAGAAGTTCTTTATAACAAAATATTTAGTCATTAAGGGTTGCTGTGAACTTCATAAGTTTGTTCTTTTGTTTTTACAATTGTCTTTGTTAAATATGATCGGTTTGCTTGCTTTTTTCGGGCAGCCCTTGGGCTTGACCCGTAAGTGCAGGTTTTCAGCCAAAACATGTTGACACTATCCTATAACTGGCTTAGATGGTATGGACTGCCGTGCGAGGTGCATTATTTTCAGAAAATACCAACTGTTGCTTCTAAAGTTACCGTTTAATTTATAGCCAAAAATTAGATGCGCATTATTTCATGATTTTGACAGAGCACATTGTGTCCAGCTGTGTGAAACACGTGAAGCCGTTCGACTCAGGGACCACCTATGCCACCTGTACACAGTCCCAGGCAGAAAATGATGGTGTTTTTTGCGCTTGACAATGACACCATCGCTTCCAAATTGAGTTGACGGCCACACTGTGTGCCAGCAGAGGGGTCGACGTTTCGGTGACCTCGGGTAACCTCCCTCACCTCTTGTTTCAGCTGAAAGTGATGAAGTTCCAGGACGAGCTGGAGCTAGGGCAGCGGGAGAGGAAGCACGGGCTGACCATACCTGAACAAGTTGCCCAGTACAGAGAAAAACTAGTGGAACGGGTAACGACGCGTGACGACGTGTGTGCTTATTTTGAAACTGGTATATTTTGATCCCGCCCGTTTGTTTTCGGTCAGGAACTTGAGAAAGACGAGAAACAAAAGAAGGTCGGTCGCGACTCTGACAGGAAGAAAGAACGAAAACGGTATGACCATCAATACAATGTTAGGGCCAGGGCAGTGGAGCCGGGACTCAAATATCAGGTTCCGGCTCCAGCTCCGGGCATCTAATTTTTTTGACTCCGACACCACCATCTAAAAGTTTTTGGCTCCGGCTCCAGAACAATTTGGTCCAAAAAATCAGAAAAAAAACATTGTTATTATTTGTATAACTCGCTTGCCCCACAAACTATGTCTGTGAAACCGGAACCCAAATTCCAGGCTCCGGCTCCAGCTTGTCAAAATTGCTTGCGCTCCGGCTCCACAGCCCTGGTTAGAACTACTGTATATTGCGTTTTTTTTCCTTGGAGAGATTTGAAAATAGGTTTTCCGATGTTTTAAAAAAACATCTGGAAATTGTGTTGAAATTTTTGTAACGGTGCCGAATGGAATAGCAGGTAAACAATAAAAATCATGGACGCCACATATCTGCCGTTCAAGTTCTACTCAACCAACATTCAAGTCGATCTTGAGCATGTTTAAACTCGCCTGGCATCAAACGTGGCTGCGAAGTTCTGATGTGGAAGCTGTTGTTTGCCCCGCTCGCCACCAATTGAACATCGCTTTTTTTCCTTATTTTCTTTTTTGCTTCACAACGATTGGTTGAGCAGCGGGCAGAGCAGCAGCAGCGAATCAGACTCGAGCTCCGACGATAGATCGAAACGAAAACGAAGAAAGAAAACCAAGGAGATCAGTGGAACCCCATCCCGCCATGGTACGCAGTTACGTTGTTGTTTGTTAAAAAATGCGCTGGGAACCGGTTGGTACAAAGCGCTCCAGTGAAATTAACCTTACTTTTCATGGTTATATTGTTTGGTACATTCGTGTGCAAGGGCTTTTTTTTCAAGGTTTGGCATTGCTGACCACAACGGTATTTTGAAAGGCCGCAAGTATTTTATCTGAATACCGATCGTAAAGTAAGGTTTTAGTGCATTGTGATGGTGGTAGTAAACTGAGTTTCTACTGCATTTTGAGAGACCGCCGGAAAAGTTTGAGTCTCAAAACACCTTAAAACAGCACTGTTCGTGTGACTGGAGTTTCTAATGTGGCTGACGAAATTTCAGTACTGGTTCGCACATGGCTTTCGCTGTTGTTGTAACCTCCACAACCTGTCGTTTTTTCATTTTCAAGGAGCTCTGGTTGCTTACGAGTCCGACGAATCTACTGACTCAACGCGAAAGCACTCGTCCAAAAAGAAGAAATCTCGGGCTCATTCCAGGTGATGTTTCGGCAAAAACTCGCGTGATTTTGGTTTGTTACAAATAATTGCGATAGTACAGTAAAATGAGATTGCAGTTTTTCCGGCTTTGGTGTTCATCAGTGGGTTTATTAGTCGCAACTGCTGTTAGTAAAATTCAGCGTGGGCTTTCTTTACTGACAGTCAAAGCTTTAGCGAACTTCTGTCAACCGATCTTCGTTTTGGGATACACGGTTGCCACGGTTATTTGTTGAATGCAGCTTCCGCGAACCATGGCTTTGTCACAAAGTATTTGCGGTGCAGTGGATTGAAAAACACACGACGCTGTTGTGAGATACAAATGGCCTTCGTGCGTCATATCAATTTTTCTGCGCGCAGCAACTTCATTTCACTCGTGGAAATAATCAAAGCCAGTCAAGACAAGGTGTAATTATGTGAACGAAAAGGTTACAATCATATATTCGAAGGATCCTGTATCCAGGCAAACTACGTCCCATCACTCCCATTAAGTCAATTTCATTTCAATTTTCTACGTTTCATGTATAGTAGTTTGCACAAACAATCCGTCGGCCTGGTTCCGATCCGGGCTACTTGTCAAAATGTTACCCCCACCTGGGGTAGGCGGCGTTCATCGGACTGCCCTCCCCGTAACGCGTCAACCGCTGTGGACTTTCAACTGAATTACTTTCGTCGGCTGCAAAGTCGAGCTGCTTAAATGAAAGATCCGTCCCAAGCAGCGTGTTACTTGCTGTGCGTAATACGGTTGTTGTTTTCCCCAGGCAGGTATACTTTAACCCAATGGTCTCCAAACTACGGCCCGTGGGCCAAATGCGGCCCTCGAAGCCATTTCATCCGACCCGCAAAGACGTTTGTTGTCAATGATGAAAAAAATTTTATTACGGAAAATTTGTTGATTTCGTAGAATATAACATATCCCGAAATAATCACATTACGTAAAACGGACGACGCTAGGCATGTTCTGTATTAGCTAATGTGGGCCAGGGTTGCCAGGTTGGCCCTTTTGGGAAATTTGGTCCCAAATAACACTTGCTGGCCCCAAAATTTTTGTTTGGCCCTTTTCCAAGATAGACTGGCCCCGTGCAAGAATTAGATCTGACCACCCTGGGTTGTCTGAGAAACCACATTTTTTCACTTTTTTGACTAATTCATTGTAGATTTTCACCAAATTCCTATATTTCGAAGGTTTTTCATTACAAAATTTTGTTAGGATCCTTAGAGTTTCTGAGTTAATGTGTAAGTAAGTTCATCAGAATACGTGTTACCAGCTGCAGTTGTAGAGGTAGCAGTGAAAACTGTTACGTTTGTTAACTTACTGTTATTCAGGTGGTGTACGTGTTTGTTGGTTTTGTTCAGATTGTTGTTGATTGCATTAGCACTTACCGAGGATGGTAAATTTATCTGAGTACATGGCTACACATGGAAATTAGTGTTCTCTTACAATCTTTCATCACGTACTTGTTTTGCTGTTGCGCTACAATTGTGATTGAGGAGCGTTGCCATTTAATAAATTGCTAATTGTGAGTTCATATGACTTTGTAACTGCTGATGAATTTCGAAAAAATGGTTGGCCCTATTTTGGCCCCTTGTCTCAGAATTTGCCTCTTTTCTGGACTAGATTTGGCCCCTTGGCAAAAAGTAGACCTGGCAACCCTGTATGTGGCCCTCGGACAAACAAGTTTGGAGACCCCTGTTACCGCATAGCACATGATATCAGGGTTTGCGAAATAAACTTGCACCTGCTGCTTGCCGACAACGCCCTGACAGGTGATGTACTTCTCAGGTCGCGATCGCGCGAGAAAGCGTCCGGAAGGAAGTCGCCGCGCGACAAGCGGCACGGGTCGCGCAGTCCGAAACGCTCGAAGCGATCCCGGTCGCGATCCGGTGAACGCAAGAAGAAGCGAAAAAGCAAGCGTTGAGTCGTGTTGCGCCGCGAGGCTGGAAGTGAACGACGCGGGACTTTCGAGCTGAGACTATCCGCTAGATGTCTCACCAGCGCACTGCTGTGACTCCTTTTGCGGCGAAACATTTTTCGCGTGAATCATTTCTCGAAAGTAATTTGACTCGAGACCTAATTCCGGACGGGGAGGTTTTCACGAGCTGCAGAAGTGAAATATTGCTGAGCTTTGCATTCCAATCAAAGTAATCGATCTTCAAGAATCCGGGCGCATTATTGGCCGCAAACGCNCTTTCAAAAATGTTGTGTTGGTCACGGTGACTGNGCGTCTTAGATTTGATGGATGTTTGTGCCGTCGTGCAGTTTGCTTGCAATGAGCTCGGCCATTCTTGGCTTGGCGAGCACTAGTTCACCTTCCTAGCAAATCTAGCTGCAGCACAGAGATGTGGACCCGCGTACTGGCCGTTTGCGTTGATTGCGGCCTTTTGATTGGACGGCAGCCAGCCCTCCCACTCTCAGCAACTCATTTGTGGACGAACGAAGTTTTCGCGTTGAACGTTACAAAAGCCGCACAAAACATCAAGGCCTGTTTTCGAATCCGGCAAAACCTTTTGACCGTTCGTCGGCCATGCTCCTTAAGACCTGCCTGTGTTTACTGCACAAAAGGCTCTGTCGCGTCATTGAGGTCCGATGTCACGTTACATGTATAATATGCTGTACCATTTGATATTGCGGCTCGACGTCAAATAAAAGTGAACGGTTATCAGCGTTTGAAACGCTTTGTTCCTGGATGTTCGTGGTCAGCCCCGTTGTGAGTAGAGGAATTTTAAAGGGTCGGCTGATCGTTGACTTGGATGGAGAACCAATGACAGATAAGTTCGTGCAGAACGTACGAAAAACTGATAGACTTAAGTCAAACGGTCGCGACGATCGTACGCAACGGCAGCGCGGCCAAGAATTTTGTTCGGGAGGGGCCAGTCGTGGTGTTTTCAGTCACTGACGTCTTTGTTGAAAATTGATACAAAACACCAGTCAAAATTTAGCAAATTTGGTTCGGGGAGGGGCCATGGCCTCATTCTGGCTGCGCCACTGGTACGTAAAACAAGTATTTTCGAGGGCTTCTACAACGCTTCGAGTAATTTCCCGCGCAGATGGAACGGGTGCAACGGAGATTGGGTGTTGCCTGATGGAGTTCTGAAAAGCGAAGCAGTTGCAATATTTCAGGAGTTCACATTTTACATTTTTTTGCTAGCATCTTGAAATGCTTTCGCTTAATGTTACCACTGCAGCTGAAAACCTGCAGACAGAGCTCGGTATTCGTCTCAAAACCTCATGAAAAGCTGTACTTACTGCGAAACCAATACGTTGCGCGACAGTACCATCGACACAGGGGTTACAAGGCCATATTGCAGTTTCACAAACAAGGTTGAGGTACTGTTGCAATTAGATAGACGGCGATGAATGGCCGAAAAGACTCACTAATAATTTGAAACAGGCCCGCAACCGGGCAATTGCGCCCCGAAATTTTCAAAAACATGTTAGGCAAAACAAGAAGTTGCAATCATTTTGCCTCCTACACGAAAATATCGACTGCTTGCGGCCCTGATTTGAAATAGTTTTTAAACTCAAATTGCGCGCTTAGCGATATAAAATTAACAAGTGGTTGTTGGTTTGGTAAAAATTGCATCGACCATAAACTTTAGGCTTTCATTTTGCGGCGGTGTAGGATGTAATAGATTCGAAGCATTCATTTTCTAAAATGTCCTGCATTCGCTACAGAAAGTGATATTTATGAGTCTAACGCCAACTGATTGAAAGTTTATAGTAATTGGTGACATTAACTGATGAATTCATGCTATGTACAAAATTAATTAATAAATCTGAACGCGCATCAAATAAGGCAGTCATGACTCTACAGACAGGTGCGGTTTCTGGTTTGTACGTCTCACAAGCATTTTAAGATTGCCTCAGAGACTAGGCATTCAGCACGCAATTAATTTTTGCTGAGAACCCGCAGCCGAATCATGTTTCGGAAAAAATAAATGGTGCAGTTTCACAGGCGTAGCCAGGAGGGGCTGAGGGGGCCATGCCCCCCCAAATTTTAGAATGTATAGTCATTTTGTGCTTTAAGAGGCGGTGTCTTCCCAAAAATAGAGTTATTCGCCTAAAATCAAACAATTTAGCCCTCCACAAATTTTTCCCCATCCCCTAATTTCTAGTCTGGCTACGCCAGTGTACAGTTATACTTGGTGTGTTTGATATATTTTAGTCTGCCAAAATTTTTAGGCAGAAGCTCCTGAAATTTCTGCGTACGTTCAAAACAGGTTGCTGAGCCGTGCTTCTAATTATATTTTATATTCATTTACGTGTTTAGATCGGCCCAAAGTGGGTAGAGAATCCTTATACAAAGTAGAGTCCTGCGCTGGTTGAAATTCTTTGTCCGCACCCGCAGGAATTTGAGAAATCTTGCCCACAGACTTCTAACCCGCGACCTCCCACCCGCACTGCACTGTTTCCTCCCCAAACCTGCATCTGTCGCTGAAAACCACTAAAACTCATTTCCAAGCAGGGACGCCTGAACAGCGGTAGAGTAGGTGGGAGGCAGTAAAAGAGTTGAAGGCAATGGAAACTTATAAAATACAAAAAAATTACCAACTATGCTTGTTTTTGCGCAGCAACAATGTTGACCTCAAAAATAATAGCGGTAGTTATAGAAAACTATTCTGAATTTTATGGGTGCACGACTAGCTGCAATAAATTTGTTTCAAGTCGATCTTGATAAACCATAAAATTCCCTGTGATTCTGTTATGAAAAGTCACCTTCTTTTCCGCCCCTGTTGTCCATCTTTTAAATAGGCAGGGCGATCCCCCGTCATTTCACCGCTCTCGAACGTCCCTGAAATTGCCTATGATGCTGTTATGTTAGGGCACTTGTGCCCCCGTTGCTCCCCTTTCAAAGGGCAGGGGGGCAATTCCCCCGTCACGCATCCCGGTTCCTGTTTCCCTGTTTCCAAGCCAACAGAAGGTCTTAAAAACACTGTAAAGTAATAAAGTGAAATCTCTTAGTAAAACTTCAGCGCTTCTTTTTCAGCTTTAAGACTAAGAGCACTGTTGAAAAAGAGTGTGCCGTTCACTAAGTTCTTTTATTTTGCTCTTCTGCTATTCACGACATGACCATCGATACTAAACACTCGTTCATTAGCAGCGGTAGCTGCCATCACCCAGAAAGTCTTTATTGCAAGATCACTGAGATCAGCAAACTCCAATCTGTGGTCTCATCACCACTGGAAAATATGTCTACACCAAGTCACCAGCTATGTCCAACCCGCAGCCAAGTCGACGGTTTTGTGCGTAAGCTTTTCGTTATTGTGTATGTAGGCCTACAATACAGCTTGACTTTGATTTTTATAATCTCAAATTCGACATTTTCGTTGCAATGGTCTTTAGCGCCTGTTTATCATGTACTAATCTACGCGGTTACCTTTCAAAACAGACCTGTTCATAACAGACCATTCAAAGCAGACCATATTCATAACAGGCCATGTTCATAACAGACATGTTCATAACAGACAACCTTCATAATGAGTCTGCTATGAATGTGATGTGTTATGAACGTAGTCTGTTATGAACGGGTCTGTTATGAACATGGTCTGTCATGAACGGGTCTGCTATGAACGTGGTCTGTTATGAACAGGTCTGTTTTAAACGGACACCGTACTAAGCAATGGTAGATGTCCACGTGTCCCTAGGTACACTACACCACTACCTAAGTTGTGAAAGATCTATTCTAAATTCGTATATACTTAGGTTACCTATAGTTTACATCTTGAGTTGATTCTCACAGCGTTTAACAATTTTGCCTCTACGCACTGGTGAATAAATGAAAAGAGTTAGAAGAATCGACAAGTCTGTTCTGACATAAGAAAAAATTTTGCGGCCATTTGCTTTACTTGCATTTGTAGTTTGCATCAGAATGCGCAAAGTAGCACATCGGTGGATCCTCAAAGTTGAGAGTTTGGGAGCTCTAGCCATGGTTCTGTATGGTGCAAGTGCGCGCAGTCTAGCATTAAGACCCTCTGCTTTGACTTCATCAATGCCTGAACGTAAGTGTACGCCCACATCATGTTACCTATTTCGTCAGGACATGTGATGGCGTGATGAGAAACAGTTTTTATGCGTTTGGTCAACGATGCGCATTTTCAACCAACTTTTTCATCCGCTCAATCAAGGTGTCTAGTGCTTTTTACAAATCTTCAATTTTTCTAACCTCTCTCTATGACGCTGATCGAATATAGTAATTGCTGTTACTTTGTTTCAGTGTTCGATCTTCTCCCCTATTGACTACCCTGCGATGCACTCTGTATTGGAGACCTGCGCGAGGCGGGCTAACAAACGGGGGTTGTGGGTGCCCGCACTTTCGGGGCGAAATAAGAAATTCTTTGTGCGGGTAGCTAATTGTTGAATCAGTGCAAAGAGACATGAGCAAAAAGGTTAATGCTACAGAGAGCTTGTGGTGCAAAGGTGTAGAGAAGCTATGCCAATCGAAATGCCTTACTAGGCCAAACACAAGGTCACTATCTTCGTGAGGACCGCACATTGAATATGAGTTGCTATCATTTTAACAAGCCAAAATGTAGTTTAAGCTACTGAGAGCATTTGAATGCTAACTGCAATGGTAACGACTGTATGGTACTTTAACCACTCCCAAACTGTGATGCCATAGGCAAATTTGGTTGTTAATAGAAGAACAAGTGTAGTCAGAAATCAGTTTAGTGCAGAGGACACTTGAGTAGAAATCAGAAAACTATAAATCAGTTTTACACTGAGGTGACATTGTTTTCCAGCGCCTGGGAACAAAGCCAGTTTGGCGCCCCTACGCATCCCGTTCACAGCAGTATAGATGCGAAGAGTAAGTTCGGAGTAAATGGGGCGTCAAAAACTGACTCAGGCCCGCAGCCTCGTCGCCACGGGGGGGTTTTGGTGGGCTTAGCCCCCCCAAACAAAACTTCAAGCCCCCCCAAATTGAAATTTGAAACACTATAAGTTAGTGGAATGTTTGTCAAATTTGAATGTCAATCCCCTCCGCACAAACGTAACGCCCCCTACTGACGACTTTCTGGCGACGGTTCTGCTCAGGCCCCGCGAATAGTTGTTTCTAGACTCGTATGAAAACATATGGCTGTGAAGTCACGGAAGTGACGTCAAGAACTATAAGTCTTGTAAATTATTAAATATCGCAGTTACGTCCCAACTTGCGACAACTTTTTTCCATTTCGCCGATGTTGCACTAACGTGTTGGAATATTTTCGCAGCTTATTTTGGCTTCTAGGTTGCATGTCATACAGAAAATTTAACTAATACTTCGCTGGTTGCGTTAATCATTAATGTTTATAATGTAAAGCCAAGTCGAAAGAATTAATTAACGGTGAAACAGTGCGTTAGTTTGGATATATTCGTTGCATGGCCGTAAACTAACTTGTTTTACTGATTTATACCAGTGGTCTCCAGCCTTTTTTGTACAATCGCACCTCTGCAGGAATTTTGCTTGAAAGTCGCCCCGTATTTATGATTTTACCGTTGTCTGAAAGTATTCGTTTGTTTTGATTATAGGTAAGTGCTAATGGAATATAAACGGGCAATCTAGCTACCACAAAACAAAACGATCCAAACGCATTTGTAGAATAAATGTTATTCATTGCCAAAAAACAGCTGGTTCCATTANGCCTGGTGTTTATCTACAAACTTTTTCAAAGCAGGTTACAAGTTGGTCAGCTTAAGTCGTACAGTATGGCATCTTCCCGGTCTTGTTCAAGTCAAGACTACTGCAGTATTTATTACGCATGTGCAGTACTACGCACAGGTATGAAAGCTAACTGAATGCCGAGAAATTCGAAATGCACAGTTAATAAAAGCCTTAGCGGGGCCGGATTGCAATGCTTTTCATACATATTCTTTTTTTTGGTTGAAACCGCTTTTAATTGCCTTCCGCGGTTTGAAAAAAGCACTGGTTGCCTAAATTTCAAGATATGAATATTCATTTGGTATTGAGGGACTAGTTTCAAAAGATTTGGATTCTTTGTTGAAGGAGTCAAATACCCTGATTTTGACAAACACCAACGTTTATTGTGGGAGTCGTCATATTCCAGTTTGTAGCATGTCACATGAATTGTAGGATAAGTTAGTTACAATCCACATAGATTTTGGTTTCTTCAGCCGAATTTCCACTTTCCATCGGTGAGACCGTTAATGCTTTTCAGGCACTGTGTAATAACCTTCTATTTTCAGCGTACATTTTGCGGATTGCTGCGCTGGTGATCGAACATTGACCTGCACGATGAGTGCAGCAAACAGTAACGTCATAAAAGCAAACACCAACAGTGGCCTCCGAATCAGGTTGAACACTTTCTTGAAAGTCCTTCTTGTAGTATGTAGGTTATTGGCGATAACGAAACTTAAGTTGAAATACCTGCAAGCAATAAAAAATGTGAAGATGTTTCGCGAACCTTGTTTTGCGATCCTTATGTCAAAGCATGTTTTGTTTTATTCACAGTTATTCCAGAGCCTTCTAGCAGAGATATCAATGGCGAGACTTAGTCTCTTAGAAAAGAATACAAAAATTCACCATCCAAAAGGGGTTTCGATCCAAATTTTTCGCGTTAGTTGATGATTTCTTACCAGAACGATGAGAACCGTGCCTAGATGGTTTAACCGTCATGTTTTCATCAATATGGTGCGAACAAGATGCTCCCCAGGTGACCTATATCTAAAAATAGCAACCTCTAACATTTCTTTAGGTGCAATGACGATTTACGTCAAAAAAATAGTGTTTCACATGTTCAGGTAAATTTTGTTTGCAACCCATTGCAATGCAGTTTGAAATAACTTCCATGCCAGGGACACCGGAACAGCGGTAGGGTAGTGAAAGAGCTAAAGGCAATAGAAACTTGTAAAAAAACAAAAAAACGTTACCAATTATGTTTTTATTTTGTTATGACTGTTATGAAAAGGCACCTCCAACCAGAGGCGTAACAAGGGGGGGGGATAAAGGGGGACACCTGCCCCCGGGCGCAGCACTTTAAGGGCGCCAAATTGAGATAATGTTACGAACTAATTACGAAATGTCAAATGTCAGCGGATGCTAATAATTACTATTTACAAAATGTCGAATGCCATTGTGAAATCTCATCAAGATCACTAAGGTTCGCAAAGCGAGCAATTCACTGGTCAACAAAAGACATTTTGGCACGGATTGTTAGATCGATTTAGGGTATACTGAGGTCGCTGAACCCGAATATGCACTTAGTTTTTTCAAATTGGCTCTAGTTTTTGAGAGACTGAGCGCAAAAAGTTTAAGTGAAAAATTGCAAATAGGGGAAGGTGGGGTACAGTCGACTTTTTTTGCATTTTCAACCACTGCGACTTTATTTCAAGTCCAAACAAGCTCAAAATTGGTCACACAATAAAGCAACTCTATATACACAATATCATGCCAAAACATGAACGCCCTTCAGAAAAAATTTTTGCAATCAATTTAAAAAGGGTGCTTTTTCTGTCGAATGTGTCCCATGCTTGGTGCACTTGATGACCGCCTCTCCACTTTTTTCACATTCTAATTACCCACTATCACTGCATGGCAAAACAAATTTGATGATTACCAAATATTCAATGAAACCAATGCAGTATGCTGA
>JGI24159J19872_10004361_pt1 | contig 17980 bp, 9 predicted proteins | sample Ectturendosymbi4_FD_19872 | JGI IMG/M metagenome (IMG submission 19872) | reverse complement strand
ATTTGCCACAAAGGTGTGAATTTCCTTTTGTGGCAAGGGATGAATAAAAAATTATTGAGTTAAGGAGACATAACGTTTTGCTAGTAACATTTGAAAATAATTTGGTATTGTGACAGTGCATTGATGGGTGACAGTAAGGCTGTCAGCCAAAAATCGATCTTCACCCTGCCTGTTACCAGTATGTGCATTCGCATCTGTAATGGCATGCAACTGTATTGCAAGGAGCTCAGCCTTGTTGACATCAATACATTTTAAATGTCAAGTTTTTGTCTTTCCATTGCGTCAGTGTGATGAGATGTTGGAAATAAGTTACAACTTTGGTTAGGGTTTCTTTAGGCAAAACATTTCTAGTGCTCAATGGTTGTGTATTATGAGTGTTCTGGCATGATATGATTGATGTTGAGTAGTTGTGACAAAGCATTTCACATATTCACCATTTCCCCAAGTGTTGGTGGCAAACTGTCAGGTCAGACTTCATCAGGGATCCACTGATCAGTATGCTAAAGCAGAAACGATGTTTTTTATAGATTGGGTGAATAATGTTAGGAAGTGTTTATTGTGAAACAAGTCGGTTTCTGTGATAACAACGTAATGCTCATGGCGTGCGGTGTTAACTACAGTTCGTATGTTTTCTCTACAATCGGCGCTAGCTCAGACTTTCAGTTCGGGGAAGACCGCACAATGGTCGTGGCGTGTGTTTAAACTAAAGTTTGCATGTTTTCTCTAATTCTAAAAGCCTTAGTGTGTGTTTGAAACTGCACTTTTGGCATGATTGCTTAAGTCTTGTTTAGTGTTTCAACTTTTCACCTGTAAACTTTTGCTTGCAATTTACAGGACTAAAGATGCGTATTGATGCGAAATCGATTTCCCAGAAAAACACTTTGCAAACAGATTCAGCTGCTTTGCTCTCGTGGTTCTAGTCACTTAATTGTGGATGCGTGCAGTCAGACTCCTCACAAAGTTATGAAAGCACAGCATGGCGGGCAGATTCCTCGAAAACCCTACCCTACTTGTGAAAAAAAGTCATCTTGGATTAAACTTGTTTCATGAAGTAGTCTGCCTGCCCATGCCTGGTTGTGAGCCACGGTCTTTTAGAACTGACCCGGAGTATTAATGTTATCTGGGTGGTTTGGAATTGATTTTATTCAATTTTAGGAATCTCGAAGTCTAGTTGAAATTTCCAACGCTGAAACAGAAGCACCAATTGACATGGAGCGCAGGGACAAACTGAAACTGTCTGTAAAGTTATTCTTATGTGACTGGAGACCAGAGATCGTTCGACCGGCCGTTGATAAAGGTATGCGGCAGTTTTGTTGAAAGGTTCGGGCCATGTGGGAATGCTGTGTTTGTTTAACGTCTGTTATTTTGTGCTGTCATTGACTCGTCGTATTAAAGCGCAGTCGCGAAGTATCTTACTTTGCAAGTTAACCATTCTGTTATTTCGTTTTTCTGTCACTGCAACTTTTCGAATGTTTTGTTAAGAGTGAGTTTACAGGCGTTATTTGTCGCCAGCTCATTAGAGTCACAGTAAACTAATACATATGCTATAGCCAGGCCCGTAACCAGGGAGGGCGAAGCCCCCCCCTAGAAAATTTTTCGCCCCCCTGGAAAAATGTGTTAGACATAGTTTTAAAATATTGAACATAGTTCAAAAAATTTGGACCCCTCTCGGAAAACTCTTCGCCCCTCCTGGTGTCCCAAGCTGGTTACGGGCCTGGCTATAGCTGTGCCAGTATGGTCTAAAGCTGATTTGAGCAATTGATTCAGGGCAGTGTTCCAGCTTTTTGTGCCTGTGCTTATAGTTTTTTGAAGATGCTTGGTGAGGAAGCAGAGAAGATGAAATATCATGGATGTGAGTAATGATTTCTAGGACAAGTCACGATTACAATTTACCATCAAATGGTTCCATTGCCACAGTTGCGTGTCTTTCGCTCGTTGAAACCGTCCTGTATTTGATAACCAACTGCATGCTACCGCGTGTGGAAGGTTGAAATAAACTTCGTCCGATATCTTTCGTGTTTTTGTGTAGCTTGCACATGCAGTTAAATCCTGTTTTGGTGGAAGAAAAAAAACGTGCGGGACAACGCCTTGTTGCAATGCTAAGAAGACAAAATTTTCTATTCGATTCTTCAGACGCAGTCGAGTTAATCGACTGTGTAGCGCCGGTGTTATGTTGCAAAATGACGCACATTACTATTTGCGTTTAGCAAATCCAACTAAATTCTGTTTTTAATGTAATGCAAATATTTGTACTCTGCTTCGAGAATATCAATATTTGCACATGGCCGTGGCCGAAGCAGTCTTTCATCAGTCGTGGAATACTGATGTTCCGCTTTCAGTGCCGCATGAGAAACGTTTTGGAGCGTTCTTCTTAATAGGAAATTTTCTGCACCGAACTCTTCAAGTTTAATCAGTGTGCTGTTGGTTGGTCATAGCCGTGCAGGTATGCGAACGCACTCTGATAAAGGAAATACAGTTGCGTTTCGCGTGTGTTCCATTTCATCCTATCGGTTGTTTTTAGAACGGTTGCCTTGTCGAATTTCGAAAACAGAGGTTTTCTTGTGGGAACGCCCGAGTTAAACAACTGATACGCAGTTTTTTTTTGCCGTGCAAGCGGAAGCAGCTGAACGTCATCGCATTCGTTTCGTTTTCACTGATTGTGAATTCGACAAAATAGGTCACGTGGGCGCGTTTGTCGGAAACGCCCGGGAACCACCAAAGCAGCACCTGTTGTCCTCCTACGCTTCTAGACCATGGCGTGAGATTTTGCAGTGCTTGCCGACAAAACACCTCACATTTAAATGTTATGCGCTTCAAGGAAAGCTGCAGCTAGCACGCAAGCCTGGGTATATTCATCTTGTTTTTGCCATATTTCAAGTTTGAGCAGGTGTTTGGTTGAAAAATGCTTTTCGGAAAGTTTACATTTCCGAAAACCTGCCAACGCAATAACCTAAAATTAGGTGAAGAAGTTGAGATTAATCATTTCAGTAGTGCTTCCTCCTTTCACATTATCCATATTTTACTTTACGGGACTGAGAACTATGGCAACTCGCGGCTCCAGAGCCGCGTGTGTCTCCTTTATTCCTTCAACTAGACTCCTGGTAACTTTTGAAAATTAGCAAGCATTTCATTTCAATTCGTTTTTATCTGTAGTTTGTTTTTTAAATGTCGTTCTAAAAATCTTGTTTCCTCTGTAGCACGTTTTTGATTCCATAAATGCAGCGCACTATTTCTTTTCATATTTTACATGCAAGTAAAAAAACGATATATATATACCGTGCTATCCTCCTTTTACGGGTCGGAAAGATTTGTGTAGTTTGTTGTGTTTCCTGTGAGAAACAGGTCCAAATTGCTTGTTGAGTATTTAAAGTTGCCAATCCCGGTCTATTTACAAATAAAGGAACTTATTAGTGATCACCCTGCCAGTTATTGGATAATGCTTGTATCCGGCTGTAAGTGCTGTAAAACGGTCGTTTGCTTGGTTTTACTGCAGAAAATCTCGCAGCTTGTAAAATTCGTGTGATCTTCGTCAGCGAAAGCGTTTAGCAAACATTCTTGTGATACAGCTGTGATCACTCAGTGTTTAAAACAAACAAAACTTCAGATGAACAGCAAATTTTAACAGGCTGCTTTCGGATATTCTTGCGTGTAAAGGGTACTTATTTTCGCTGGTTCCCTAGTGAAGAGCCTTTCAACATTGATTGGCATCAGTGAGAGTTACGATGCACATGTTTTTCAAACTGTTTGCAACCGGATATAAAATCAATCCTTTGGTTCTGCTTCTCTTCTGGGTTTGTCTAAAAACTCTCAATTAATTTTGTTTGCCCTTCCCCTGGAAATTTATGCGAACTCACTGAGTGTGTTCTTAGTGGGCTAAAACTGCTGCACCCTCGCAACCAAATGTCTTGAGCAGGTTTTCTGAGATATCGCACAGCACAGGTGTCGGAAATAGCCGTTCAAACGTAAACGAAATGTTTTGCAACTTCCACATCGCCGGTGGCATCCAAAAAAACTTGTATGGAGCTTGGTGATCACCTCGTGAAAGCTGTTAACGTCTGCCATGTGAAGCACTGCGGATGGTTATCTAGTTTGCTATTGCTGACTTTAGTCGGAACAATACGCCTTGTGACGCTCCTGTCTCCAATCGTATCACACATCGTGTTTTTGCTGCTTCTGCTGCCGCGAACAATTTGGTGACGAACAGCTTGTGCGACTTAAATTGGTGAATCGCGGTTTTGGAAACGCAAAGCATAGCAGTGTTTCCGATTGAGCCGGTAAGACTGAGGACATCGCTTGGCTTTACGCAACACATGCTTTGCAATTGATGTCATGCATGTTTTTTGCATGGAACCAGGTGTTTTTGGATAACAAAACGTATGGCACGTAGTTGCATGCAGTGTCGTAATTTTTTGGTTGTTAGGGAAATGGTGCGAACCCCCTTTGTATTTGTAGTGTTGCGAGATTTGGGAGTGCAAAAGCTCGATACGTTGATGATATCTTTCCCTGTAACGCCGCCAGCTAGCATCGAAACTAACAAGAATCTTGGCAAGACGGCTATCATGGATGTGGAAAAAGTGAAGGTTGGGTCAATTTTGTCGCTGTTAAAAATATTCCTCTTAAAAATATACCAGCAGACATTCTCGTCTAGAAATACTAGTACTGATAGCAACCTGGGCAATTTAAGATTTTATTGTAATAGAGGTATTGCTCCTTATAGTTTGAATAAAGTTTTTAATCAGTCTTATTTTAATTCCCTTCATGTGTTAATTTGACATATTGCACATGAGCCTTAAATCTTTCCATATTGAACCTTGCATTGTGCGAGTGTATGTTGTAACGTCGTAGAATGAAACGAGTGATTCGGTCTATTGCTATTATGCTTTCGGGTAAAGGTTTCTGGTGATTGCAATTGCTGAGTAATGACGAGGTCAAAATCGATTCACAATTTCTATATGCGTTGTTTTCCTCTTTGCTTTTTCCCCATTGTGGACTAAATCCACTTCTATGAAATCGCTGAAAAACTGACAGGGCAGGTAAACTGATCATTGCACGGTTGCAGTTATAGTTAACCAACGTTTTTTTTTTATGCAATGCTGGGGGAAACGAGTTGTTGCTCGGGTGGAACTTGAAAACTTTGATGAGGCAGGAGTACAGCGCGAACCCAAATTAATAATACTTTTCTATCTAATACTTTTCATAAGCTCATTTGCTAATGAGCAATAGTATCGATACTGCGTCGTCAGGCAAATTGATCACTGACTATCGTCAGCGCAGGGTAACGTCAATCCATCGTTCCACACGTGTGTTTTGATAGAACTGACTTTACTGAGAGAAAACCTGTTGTAGGTTAGAGAAAAGATATTCACAAAGATATTGCTGACTTTTTAATCGGTTTCATATGCGATCTCGACTTTAGAAAATATGGTATGCACAAGCAAGCTAAAAAAGGTGCTTAAAACTCGTAAACAGATGTGTTTGTGCTACGTGTTACATTTGAAAAAAACAGCTTCGCACTCAACGCGCAAAATCACGATTTGGTTGAGCACGCGCCACCAAAGCTGGTAGGATGGGTTCGATTCCCGACCGGGTCATACCGAAGACTTCAAAAACGGTACTTGCGGCTTGTCCAGCCTGCTCGACGTTAATGGGTTCGTGCAAGGAAACCGTTTACGCACGGCGCTGCCACTGACTCGCTATCGACTTAGCATTCACTAGGAAAGTGGCCAACGACGCAAGCAAGAGATGGGCGCCGCAGACCACTTCGTCATACTCCGAGTGGAGATGAAGCCGAACTGAACAATATTTCAACACAACGCCAAAAGCTGTGGAATATTATATTCAGTATCAGCACTTTTAACGCACAAGCCCGTTTGTTACGTAATATCTACGTTGTGACGTCTTTCCAGGAAACATTTCTTGATTTCTGTAGTGTACACTGTACAGTATCATATCTCAAACTGCAGTTAGCTTTTGGTCTTAGCAGTCAGCTCATGGTGAAACACACTCAGGGACTAGGCTTCCATCTAGTCCGAAGTTTTGTTTCCCAATTTTTATACATCACGGTTTGTGCGCTAATTCGATGAAATGAGCGAACACTTGTCACAAATTGGAGAAGAGTCGATGTCAACGAACTTCGCTCGTGACTTCATGTCTCTCTATGGCGTGTGCATATGAATTTTTGTATTTCACATTGTGTACTACTAGTGCTGGGAACAGTCTTAAGAGTGAATATCAATCAGCAAGGAAATTATAGGAGATAGTTCGTACCAGCCTGGGCAGATCTTCGTGTTTAAGTTGACATGAAATGTACGTCGTGAGTTGAGATTTGCTTTCTTGCTGAAAGTCCTTGAGAAACAGAATGTGACCATCTTCTCTTCTATGCAGCCAATTTGGCGGGAAGTGCAATCAACTGTGGAAAGCGGTCACGTTGGCAACGTTGGTGTATGCGACTTCGACCGTGCTGGTTTGGACCAGCTCTATGATTGGGCAACAGTAAGTCTGTCATTCATCGAGTTCACTCAATACTGATTTGTGTGTTGAAAGGTTGTGGTCACTGCTATTGAAGATTGTAACTGGTAAGACTGCAAAACATCTAGTCCTATCAAAGACCCAATCCTTTTAATACCAAAAATATATTATGTGTATATTTAGAAAATACTGTATCTGGAATTCTGTATGCGTTTCGTTAACTATTAGACAAGTGTGTCGTTGGCATGTCAGGTTATTCCCTCTATATGGAGTAATCAATGATATTGACCTTGCAAGTATGCAGTAATAAATGATGTTGCGCATGGAATATGCAGTGTTTGCTTGATTAAATACTCATTACTTTAATACTCAGTATCAGTCTCACATATGAAATATACAAGTTAGCACAAACAAGTTGGATGGCGCCATACGTTTTGCCAAACCCTAATAAAGCAAACTACTTGTATACTGGGCTACCCTTTGTAAAATAAAGTACTGTATAAAAATTTTGATCGCCTATTGTAAAACTAAATCGTTAATTTTTCCAGCGTGCATCTTTCGAATTTTGATTTACCCATGACTTACAAAGTTACTTGCTACCCAGTTGATTGACAGTTGGGGGGGAGATGGGTTGAATAACACAGGTCCGTAAGTATTGCCAGGAACATAAGGAAGAAATACATTCACAGGAGATTAACTCCATGCACTTAAAGCACGCCTGCGTATGAAGTAACACTTCAAAGTGGAGCAGTGTTGTGAGGATAAAAACCTCACGATTAAAAATATGGACACTGTACCATAACTGTGCTATTGCAAACCCATTGCAGGTGCATGTAGCGTGATAGCACTGTGTGTATACAGAGCAGTGCTTTCTTAGCATAAAAAAACTGCACCGAGTGTAAATAATTGCAAATATTTTACTGAAATATCTTTCAAACGGTTTATATTTTTTAAATTTAAGTCTTTGGGGCTACGTTTCAGGACCGATAGACCGGATACTGGCCAGTGGCGAAGCGCAGGGCATTGGCTGCTATATTGAGATTTCCTTTTTCTGCGTATTCCACCCACTATTTCCCAAATTGGATTTAATCCAGAAGATACTGTCTTTGCGCGTTTGCCAGTTATGCAAAGATTTTCGGAAGATCGTTCCGTAGATCAGCTTGCCAGTTACGCTATAAACGAAGTTGCGCTCTACCTGCAAGTTACTCTCTAGCTCGTAGTGTGATCGTAGGGCGTTTACGTATTTAGCTATTTGTGTAAGGACCTTGCGTCTTCTTTCAACTTCTCTTTTGCTGACACAAGTGAAATCAGTATCTCAGAATTTACAGTAGGTGCTTTAAATCGGCAATGTCTGCATTCTGGTAGGCATTCCTAAGTGCGAACTTGAAAGGTTAATTACAATAGATTTTACTTTTATGGACTTTTGCGGTCAATTTAACAGGAGTTGCAAAGCGCCTTTTCGGCAGCTGTTGTAAACAACTGCGCGTGACTGAGGCATGACACTTCGTGAATACGCTGTGTCATTTCCGGTTGCGTGCTCGTCTCTCTCGTGTGTTGAGTTGCTTTGCTTATGTTTCCTGCGAGAGTGATTCCGACGAAATTAGACGATTGGACATCACCAGCCAACGCTGCGAATTGCACGATATGTTTTTCCGGTTGGAACATACACAAAGTCGCGAACGGGCGAACGTATCATCACGTGGTAGCTGCCCGCCGGTTCATAACTGCTGACCGCAACGCACGCCTGACTTGTCTGTCAGTTTGGCTGGTACTTTTTCAGCAAGCTAGCCTCTGTCGTTTCAGAGTATCATTATTGTAAAAACATTCTTGAATGACAGTTAAAAAGATTGGTTTGAGCATCGCCGCTGCAGTAGACGAATGGGTTACCGCCTGCTTTATTTAATTTATTTCAATTGGGCTTGTTACGAACTTTCACCTATTTCGATACGTGTATTTCTTTACTCCTTTGCATGACCAGTTCTTGACTGCTTCAATTTCAGCTGTATACTGTAGATCTTGTATTTTTAACTCACTTCCATGTTTTTAACCGATTCGCTCTTCTGGAGTTACATTACAAAGCTGGCTGTAACCAGTGTGGGTAGTAACTTTGTAGATGAAGTAGCGCAGTACCCAGATTGCTTCTCCGTCATACAATAACCTTCCACGGTCGCAATGAAATAGCGCTAGCACGCAGCATATGCGACATGCGAAGTAATCTTCGGTTTGAGATCATCGCCAAACGGATCTGTCCGGTTGATCTGGTTTGATGGCCCTTAGTTGTGTCCGAGCAGGATTCGGGATGCAGAGTGGTCGGTTTGTGCGACTTTGTCACTGCGATTCATTGCAACATTTCCAAANCAGCATAACTCGGTCGCGAAATTTGACATTTAGTGGCGTGTCTAAATTCTAAGGCTTTCGTGTAGTCAAAGTGCAAACCTGCATTTTTCTCTATAGAGAGTGTTGCATGTAAACAGGTTATATATTATAACTCACGCATTGCAATCTTCGCCACCGGTTCAAAAAGATAAATTGTGCGATCGTGCATAACACTGAAAGTTTGCAATCTGAACTGTGAGCGAGCGTTTCATTTTGAATCTGATAAAGCGATTTCAAGGCCGTATGCGATGGTTGATGGGCGTGGAGCTTCAAACGGCCATTCAACCACGTATGTTTCACTTTACTTGGTGCGTAACAACAAAATTTGCCCAGTCATGATTCGATGGGTCACGTGAGTTCCGCGCGCGGCTTGTCTATTTCTTTCTTGGGCTCGCGATTTGCCAAAATAAGGATGAAGTCGATTCATCGACTTCCCCGGCTGCTTTGAGATAGGTCACGCATGTTGAATGTTTCCGTTAACATCTTGACTGATACTTCACTGATATTTGTAGCTGTTTGATTTCTCGATGGCGTGTAAGAGGATACTTGTTGCCCTTATGCTGTTTTGTGGTTATTCACTGTTTTGCTAGCACAAAGCCAGGTGATGAAAGCTGATAGTTTGAAACACTTTGCTCTCACGTGTCACTTCCGATATTCCTGTGGACACAAAAGCAGTGGCTTGCGCTTTAAGTGATTTCCCTTTGATTGCAACTATCTGTTAATTTGGTGTTTTCTACGTGTGCTACATTTGGCCTCGAACGAAGCTGCAAATCTGATAATGATGGCTCTGTCAGTTGTCGATCACTTTCGCTTGTGACGAAACTTTATTCCACACGTTACGCGAAACGTTGTCACGCAGTCACTTCTGTCCTCTTTCGCATCAGGTCAGCAGTCTCGGTTGCTTGGGGCTAACACACCACACCTTGACAATGCCATCAATGGCGAGCTGCACGATTTGTTTAATCACGAATGCACAGGAACAGTACCCATGTTCTGTCCTTGCGTGAGCTAATTATCAGCAGCTTCCTTGCCTCCAACAGCACTGGAGACAGCTACGTTACATTACCGCCAGGTTTTGATCGACTGTGCGTGGCATGAATACCTCTGTTCTCTATGCTTTCGTATCATTGCCGGTTGCCATCTGGCGAAGAAAAAGTCGTTTGGAGAGTTTGAGTTATGGAAAAGTCTCTCATTTTCCATGCGATACGATTTTCCGTTGTACGCATTCCAGTTGGAACTACTGAGTATCCGATCGCTGTTCACATGTGTAATAGATGTTGTTTTTTGTAGATCAAACCGTCCATCAACCAGATCAACCTCACTAACTGCTGTGCTGTACCTACCGAGCTCATCCAGTACTCGAGAGAAAAGAAGATCCAGTTGCTCACACACAATGACCCTCCAGGTAAGGTTGCAAGTTGTCGTTTTTTCTTGGAAATAGTTGGGTGCTCGCGTAAGTGCTTTTTCTGGGATAAGAATCCCTATTATGTCGTAATGATAGCCTTACCCTTGAACCACGCTTGCACTACAAAAGTTGGTGGTTAAACTCTTGCGTCTATGTTTTGCCTGGTAGCATGATCATGATATCCCTGGGAAACATTGAAATGGTGTCTAAATAATAATCGTTAAGCTCCTAAAAGGTCATACTTGTGATTAAATGCAATGGCACACCCTATTCCTGAATCTTACGCTGAAATGGAATTCACCGCTCGACCTTGTAAATTTTGGCAATTTTGCTGACAGATTTGCGTGCTCTGCCATTCCACTGTGCCATCTTATTAATCGTTCCTGAGCAGGAGTTGTGAGCAGTAAGCGTCTTCGACGTCTCCTGCAAAATCGCCGTTTCAAGCTCGTTTGGTTTGCGCAGAAATCATATCCGCTCGTTCATTCCAAGCGCTGGTGAACGAGAACGTCGACGACATTGATCACACGACGTGGACGCCTGCATATATCGCCAGGTGAAAGATCGCCCCGTGATGCTTTATAATTAAATAGTCTAGGTTTGCTGCAAGCTCATGCTTTGCGGTTGCCGTTTTTAAACTGGAACGTTCATTATGTCATTCCTCACAACGCTGCTTTCGAAACGAAGTTTAGCTTCCTCGTGCGCGAAAGTCGGTTAGGTCCCGATCCCGAGTGTGCGTCGTAACCAGCTAAAAAAAGACGCCGTAGTCGAACATGAACGTCAAAGAGGCGTTTAACTCGTGCCACGAACGTTTGGAGCACTTTCCGTCTGATACGCTTGCCTGCGCAATAACTTTTGCCGGCTTGGTATGTCCAAGCAAGTGGTGATGAAGTTGAGCGCTTCGGCCGCACCTTGCAGCCCGGTTTCACTTTGTTGTTGTTAAGTTTGCAATTTCGGGTATGCTTCGTTTCGATGCCGAGTGCCTGCGTGACTGGGCGTTGTTTGCCGTTGCTTTTTCTTCTGATTACTGAGGTGCCAACAATATCGGAGGAAGTTTACGTTATGCGACTCGGTTGCAAATACGCTGCTGATTCAGATGTTTAATTAAACATGCAAGTGCAGTCGGTGCGCGTTGCCGTGACTGATATGCGCTCGCGCATATACTGCAGAAAAAGCACTGCAACCAAAACACTGCTCATGAATCTGAGATACGTGTTTTCTACAAAGGCAGTCATGGACGAATGCGCGTTATTTACGATAACGGTGGTGGTTTTTCTTCTTGTTGTTTGACAAAATAGGTGCTGAACTCATCAAGTGTAATTTATAAAACGTGCGCGCGCAACTCAAAACTATAAGTGGGTGTATTTTGTTGGAAGCTGTTTCCACACTAACGTTACTCGCATTTGACCAAGCATGCTTCACTTGACCGATTGTTCATCAGATATCTAATCGGACGAGAGACGCTTGAAAGTTACGAAACTCAACATGCAGTTCAAGTTTCAAAGCAAGTCACCGCTACACCGCCTCGAGCGCACACAGCAGTTTTTGTGGCAGCAACCTAAGGCTTTTTCTCCACCGAGGCTCTTCTCGCAGGTCTCTGAGGGGAGCAACGTCGCACGCTGGTCGTGGCATATTGTGTTCTCTTGTCAACACGATGAATTTCTTCGTATTTGGAAAAAAATTTTGTGTGTAAAGCTTTTTTTCGGTGATGCTGCCGCACCCATCATACCTCTACGACTACGTGGTCAACCACGTATCTACTGTCGCCGCGCACCGTGATTGGGTGCTGCTCAGGTGGAATAATTGGAGTGCACTTGTTGGGTCGTGCCAGCGATTTTTAAAATGCGCTCAAGTAAATTCGGGTTAAAGGTCATGTATTTTAACTGCGATTGACGTATTACTAAACGTTCGTCTGTCACGGGCTGCGTTCAGGTTAAATAGTTGTACTTCTTAGTTGCTGTACTAACAAGAACTTAATTCGATTGCCGTGGTTGACGCGGTTTGCAACCACTTAAACACTTCAGTTGGCATGTGAATACCGTGGGCTTAGGTGGAAGAAATTGCTCAATAAAAAAAAAAAACTTGGTTTAAAAAAAAACTTATTTCCTGTTCGATCTAAATAATTCCACGACCACGCAAAACTTTCGCGGTCCAACCTTACAAACTACTTTTACTCCAGCGGGCGAAATATCCCAAGCTGTTTGCCTGAAATACCACATAATGCGCACAGCCCGGTAGCAGAAGAAATTTCTCGCAGCAGAATGACGGCAATTTCCATGTTTAGCGATACACTTGCAACTACTAGTACACCCATTAACGCAAACATTTTGTATAAGTTGTTTTGCAACTGACTACCTACTGTATGTCCTACGACATTGATGCACATATCCGCGGCTCTGTTTGAACCTGTGCAATGTTTATTTTTATTTTTTGATAACCCGATTAAAGGCTAACGCGAGATCTGCTAGCTGTACCGCACAATGATAAATGCTTAGAAATGAGGAACGTTTAGTAATCCAAACGAGCATCGCTTACCAGAGAAAAAAAAGCGCAAACGACTGTGTTGCTTTCAGTACCGACCACCTTTCCCTCGTAGAATGATTTGTCATGCTTAAATTGTCGTTGTTTTTTATATTCTGTAGCGTTGATCACCGTTGTGTGAAACGCTTAGGTATGAAGTCAGTTGTTCCAAAACGCGCTTTAATGCGGTTGGTTATGAGTCCGTCCGCCCGATGTTGCGCGAAAACAGGACAACCGTCACGTCGTCGTCTCAAGCAAATTTCTAAACGTCACTGTCTTTCTTCCCAGGTACTCTGTGCTGGTTCGCTACCGCGGCATTGTCCACTCGAAGGGGTACTTTGTGACTGCCGAGCGCCAGAACCTGACCGGAAACGCAACGGAAAACTACCGATTTTTCTGATGCCGTTCCGTGCGGCCGAGGCTTTTTGTGCTGACTGACCAAGTCGTCGGTTTCGCAACCTTTCAAGCACATCGCGTGCAAGCAAACTTAGGAGTTGCTTTTTTGTTCGATCGCAACGACCTGTTCATCTCGCGGCGACCTTGCTGTGACCCGGTCTTGCAAAGTTTTCAATTTCGGAAGTCGCTAGCGCGTTTTGACAGATGTGTCGGGTTCGCACTCGAGCTTGCTGTGCAGGACGACTCTGGCGCATCAATTTTAACGATTCGTGAGTGTCGTATTTAATTGAAAAAAGATGAAGGTTTTGTGAGCAAAAAATTATGGTCCGCTTTACCTAAAAATCCGGCCAGCTGTCATATCTTTAAACTCAAGATGAATGACTGGCTGTGACCAGTTGAAACGTGTCAGGCGCTTGCACCTGGTTCGTTTCAAACATTTGGCAAAATTAACTTTTACACAAGCCGCTCGCGCTTACCTCCTTTTGTAGATTTTCACCTTGCGGCCGGCTTTATTGTTTTTTTTATCGCGCCAGTGTCATTTCTTATACCAAGAATTGTTTCGGTCTCATGTTTTATTGTTCTTTTCTGAGCTTTGGCCTCGTACCTTGCACTATAACCTGTACGCGTTTTAATGTTGCTGAAAATAACTGAGACTGCAAGTGTCCGTTATTGCTTCGCTAACTGGGGAAAAGAAAAGTATAGTTTGCATGTGGTCCCCGCTGACCTGCGCGTTTCTGTCGGCACGGCCGTTGTTTTTTCGCCGCAGCGCTTTTTTCATTTTCTACTTGCAATTTTATGTACGTTTTCTGTTTTTATTATTTTCTGTATAAGAGATTTGCTAGATCCAGGTCGTCCAAACTGCGTGATTGGAAAGTTTATGCCGTGTCGAGCAGCAACGGTGCACTTCACGCTAGTCTGTTTTTATTTCGAACATCACCAGTGCGCGACGCGAACGCAGAAGACCGTTGTAACCTCTCTGAAGGAGGTGTATATATGCAAGACTGATGTTGATGTGATGTGCGCCGTGCCCGCAGGAAGGACGTGGTACGCCGATCCTGAGAGGGTCGCCTCACAATCTGGGCCGATTTTATTATTGAAACAACCTTGACAAGCTTGGTCTTGGCTTCACCGGTGCACTGGCGTCCAAGATCTAAGGAGTACATATGCAGGCCGGGGACGATTGGCCCCAGTTTTCACGCCAGGTGTATGTATTTTTTAAAGCAACAAACTTGACGGAGGTTTTGATCTGCTTCTGTGGTATTCAAGGAATGCGTCATTTGCGGAAGTGCCACTATATGCGTCACAAAAGTCACAGTCGGGTGTATTTGGAAATAAGTCAGCTTTTCTTTTTTTTTCTGCGAACGTTTGCTGGAAGGCGCTTCCGCTTTGTGCGAAGTCTATGTTGCCAGTTGTATGCTTCTGACTGTGGTAACAAACTTTAAAAAAATAGTGTTGTCTGTTTTTCTAAGACTTTCAATCGTTTAAAATTGTTGCAAATGAAGTTGTTTGCTCATTTCATTTCTGTCCTTGGACATTGCGCAAATAACATAGTTCCGGGTTCGCATCGTCAAGAGCGAAGTGAAACCTTTTTGTCAGTTTCGGTCATTTCCAGCACAAAGCTCCAGCTGTTGGCCTTTTTTTCCGCCTGTGTCTTTCGCCTGTTTTTCTGCCTTGTTTCGTCGTATCATGCACGTCATTACTTAGATTTGAGCAATGCAAAAGGCGAAAACTGCACGAAGCTTCTAAAAAACGATACCCAGACGCTGTGACGTCGCATTTGCCACTCGTCACGCAAACAATTTTCGAGCACGACATCCGAACCGACCCAGTCACAGACGTTGAGTTTGTCAACTCGCACGTTTTCTTCTTCGGCACATGATGACGTCAAGTGTCGCTCGTTCGCGGTTGCCGCAGACAGCCTTAGTTGGATGACAAATTTAACGTCTGTGGCGAAGCATACGCTGCAATAGCCACCAACGTGTACCTTTGTTTAGCAGTTAACTTCTGAACCTTAGACAATGTGCATTTTGGCAACATTCTGCAAACAGACTGTGATTGTTACCCACGAATGCGTTTTACTCTCTCCCTTTCGTTTCTACTCGAGTCGGTATCAATGACCAGCGCCAAAGCTTTTTCTCTTTTTTTCCCTGCAAAATGTCCGACCGTTAAAAATTGTTCAATTTCTATCGCGGCGATATTCGGTGAATGTTCTTTCGAACGCCATTGTTCTATGGGCGTCTGTCTTTGCTTTCTCGCGCATTTCTTTTCTCCCGCCCGTCACGGTGTTTTTGACGATGAGCAACTGCGTCGTTGGTCTAAAGAATCGTTCACCTTCCGTTCACTTTCTGCGTATTGTCCGCGAGTGACCAGCGCCGTGAAATGCAGCGAGCCGGTCGCGCGGGTGTGCTCGACTTTCTGCGGCCGTCGCTTCGTGCGGCACAAACGCCACCTCGTCCCTTAACACCGGCGAGCCGAGGCGGAGTTCGTTCCTTCCAGCACTCGAGCTGACGCGAGCCTTGGTGCGCGACTGTTGCTGTTTCTACCTTGAATTGCTTTATTGATAATTAGCGTCAGGCAGTCGTTGCTGCCGGCGAATCAGTGGCAGTCCCTTTCACAGCTTCGTTTCTGTAAGTTTGCGCATTGCGCTCGTACGCTTTCTGGTCATTGCATGTAATATATGCTGGTACACATTTCTTGTTGACCCACAACGTATTCCCGAACTACTTGAACTCGTACAATAAAAAAAAATCAGCAATTACGACGTTGCAAACACGTCTTTTAAGGATCTATCGTCGTAAGCAAATGTAAATATTTCATGACTTGATAATAAGTTCCTTACTGTTAATTCTGAAAGATCGGGTGCAGGTGAGGTAACGGGTGGTCTGGTGCAGCAGGAAAGTGACTGGGCAAGTTTCGAGCTGTGTGTACAAGCACCGTCTGTAGAAAGTAACGACAGTAGAAAATGGGTTATCAACTGATGAAAGCAGAACAAGTAGTTAGTTGTTTTACTTGGTTTGCCACTTTTTTCTTGCAATTCGGTTAAAACGGTGGATAAATTATGAAAAACCGCTTTCCCGAATGTTTACTTTTGAATTTTGACGGGACTTGGCTGGCCTCTAGCTTGGGTAAAAATTTGCGAAAATGCTCATGCGATGCACCAACGAGCCCAAGATGGCAGTCTCATAAAGTTATGTCGTATCCAAGGTTATAGCTAAAAGTTAAATCATAACCAGCAGGTCCTTGAATGACGAACCGTCGGGAATCGGTTGAAGGGCACGTTTTGTGGAGATCTGATATGAATGTAAATGAAGCAGGCGGCTCGTTTGAAACTCGAAGGCAGGAGTTGTTAACCTTTCAACTCCGAGGCTCATTGAAAATATTGACCTGGGGAGGACCATTATCTTGTCTACTTGTGACATGGAGATTAGAAGAATACATCCCAGGCACTCTGAGAGCCACGAGGAGTCCCGTTGGATTCCGTAAGTAACCAGTGTTCTAATGGGTTGCGATTATAAGGAAGTGCGGATACGGTGTTTGTGATATGCACTCCACATCCAATGTTCCCTGTAAGGTGCTCAAATGCGCAGTGCGGTCAGACCAATGAGCGCAGTGAAATGTCATTCTCGCGCACTTGCAGCATTCCGAAAGTAAAATACCATCGGCATTTTTTTGGCACAAACAGAACACTTCTGAGCGTATCGCGTAGCCTTTCAGAGGCTATTTGAATTAATGTGTACTATGTCCGTAGTTTGACAAGATCTTATACTTATCCTAATAATTCACGAAGGTTGTAATTCATTTAGAATTCTGCTAACTCAACCTTAAAATATTCACGCTCACTAAAACAAACATTTGATCAGTGTAAAAACTTACAGAGTACACTGTCCTCAGCCCTTGTGCAATATGGTGATTAAGATAAGATTGGACTTTTAAAGTAGTTGTTCATGACTGTAATTGGCAAGTGCAGGACCGTCTTCAATGAGTTTGGCAAATTCAAGATTGGTCTTCATTGAAAGTCGCAATTTATTTACAGGCAGTTGATCCATATTCCATGACATTTTTTTGTACGACGGTGGACGCCAACGATTTTCAGTAAAGGCTAGGTTCAAGTTTCTGACGTTGTTTCGAGTAGTCCGATGGTATAGAAAAACGCATTGGCCGCAGAGTGCAGCAAACCCGGCACAAATCATTGGTAATGAAATAGTCGACATACCTTCGTTGAAATTCATTTTCTACTTTTTCCCGTTGTTCACATGAAGTTAAAAACGTACTTTTTCGTTCCTTTTGTACGTCCATGTATGCATCTCAATTATGGTGTAATTTCAGGAAGTCATGCATGTAGAGACTGCGGGTGGCATATAATTTTGGTTGCAGAGCTCTATACAACCTGCCCTGGAGAGCGGGTGTTAGTAGCCACCAAGTTCAATGTAACATTCCTACCTTTGAGGCTCTGCTACGTAAATACCTGTTTCTCGAAAGATGCAGAAAATCTAACAACGTATGGTTACGTGCTTTGAGGCAGTCAGATTGTTTGTACTCGTCACTATTCTGAACACTATAATAATCACATTTTACTCTGTGATTGAGTGATCGAACTTTGCAGTGTCCGTTTGATCGATGGCGTGTCAAGCCACAACGCTTTCGCAATTTACTTAGACTAGTCCAATTTAGGAATTAGCGCCCTACTCCGCAGTAGTTCTGTAACAAGTGTTACGTGTTAACTAACAATAGTGTTAAGAATGTGTCTGTAACCCTATGGTTCTGTCTTCAATGCAGTTGCAAACAGTGTCTGTAACCCTGTGATTCCGCCGGCTTCAA
>JGI24159J19872_10004358_pt1 | contig 17989 bp, 15 predicted proteins | sample Ectturendosymbi4_FD_19872 | JGI IMG/M metagenome (IMG submission 19872) | reverse complement strand
TGATTCACCCACGATTGTTGTTTATTAATCGCTCTGTTTCAGCCGCGACCAGACTTTTGCGTCCCGTTTCAGGCTATTGACAAGGCATTGGGGAACCCTGCCCGCGAGGACTACTTCCGGCGCGCCCTGCTCTCCTCCTCGCCGGTCTACACCGTCCTCAAACTGCGCGCGCCTGCAGCTGCACAGGAAGTGACGACAGTAGGGTCCACGCAATCCAGCGCGCCATCTACCGTCAGCAGTTTGTTCGAAACGACGACTGGCTCGGTGCAAAGCCAGGACGAGGTTGTCAAGTAAAATTTTTACTTTCGTTTTGTTTTTTCGCGTGCAAAAGGGTGTCTTTTTTGCTGTTTTTCACGCAAAAAAAACGGCTTTCTTCACCGATCGGTTTGATTTCATCAACTCCCTGGGTCAAACCCAGTCAGAGTGGAACTGGATGTGAAGTCGTGTCTGGGGTGTGGTGTCGCATCTTGAGTGGAACCGCTAGTTTCTTCTGCGTTGTTTGGCGTAAAACCTGCTTGCCTACGACGGCGACTTCGTCCGACATTAAGCTTTTCTGACAGATGCTCTCAAACCAGTTCGCAACACTTTATTTCACCTCGCGTGTTTCGTAAAGTGTCGCGTAATTGCGTGTGAGGTGTGACTCATCAGCTTTGCTGGCGATTTTATCGCCAAAACGTAATGTCTCCTTAGCCGAAGGCGCCAAACTTAACCTGGGCTGTGTACGTTGGATTTCTTGCCTTACCTTGTAGTTTTGCGAAAAAGCATGACGCCTCCGGCAGCAGACGGTCGAACGTAATCGCAGTCAGTTCCATGCTTGCTTCGTCGCACGCCGCCTTGCGCTACATGAATCTGTGTGACCGATAGGTCGTTCACTGAACTGCAGCGCCTGGCTTCTTGACCCGTCTTCCGGACGTACTGCTCTAACGACGTAGCGTTAGGTTCGCTTCCTTGAAAAAGCGACAAATCGAATTATGCAGCTGTTGGTGAACCTTCGGGCGATTAAGACTGTATACGAACAGCTGGAAACGGTTTAATAAGATTGATTGTCCTTTTATTGTGCAGTCAACCGAGACGTTCATCGTCATGAGCGAAGCGGTTTCCTTGGAAACGCAACCTCCGGTAATTCCAGCGGTGGTCGGGGCAGTGCTGAACGAGGAGATTCTCAGGGAGGTTCTGTTCAACATGTCCTACACAACAGTAAGAATTTCAAGAAGATTTCCGCTGTCGCTGCTGTGTTCCATTCCGATGAAGAGCGTTGGCAACTGGTGCAACAACATTGCAATAATAAACGAATAAGCAGAAAATTGGTGCGAATAATTTCCTTTCGTATGGACGCGAAAAAAAACCGTGCTTGTGATATTATTTTGCTACTTTTACCACCCGTGCAAGTTCGTGTTACTCGGCCTGGTTGTGAATAAGGAGGCAGCAGGTTGTGGTGGTTTGCAGGTTGTCACCCAAAGATTTACCCGTTTATGCGTAGGCTGTGTCTTCGGCTGTTGCAATGTAGCATTTCGACAACAAGCCTGTTGCGGCCAAGTAAGTTGCCTCCCACTGACATATGGCCATAGCGCGGAACGCCGGCTGTCCGAACATCAGCTTGAAACCCGACCACTCAGCGACGCACCCCCCACGCCAACCCCCTCATGTTCTGCGGCTTGAAAACAATGTTCTAACACGTCAAAAAGCGCGCCGACTCGCTAAGAATTCTGGATTTGCATCGAAGGCGAAGATTCGACTCTGACTCGTTTGCGCTTGCGCTGAAAATGATACTCGACAGAAATCGTTCACGAAGACTCGCAGCTTCGCGAGTCCTGATCAGCTCACGCGCTTGTCTTGTTCTGCTTGCAGTGCACTTCCGGCTCCTGCCACGTCTACAACTGCCGACTTCAGGTGAGTTGTCGCTGTCTTTGGTCAAAGCTGATCGATGCAGTGCATTTGTTTCCTTCCAGCGGCTTCACTGCTGCGACACTGTTGCTGTAGCTTTGACAGGGGGTGGGGGTGACAGTACCGTAGCCAACCAGCCCAACAACCCTAAATTTTGGGACGAGCGAAATCTTTGACTTTAAGCGAGCAATAGTATTCGGTTTGGGAAGCCGCTTCTCGAAGCGCAAAACGACAAGATATGCTAGAAATTTAGGGGAGCCATGGCCACTTTGCCCCCCCACCGTGGCTACGCCTATGACGGAGGAAAGTTTTGTGTTGCCAAATATTTTGTTTCCGGCATCAGTCATTGCTGCGGTCACCTTTTCTCGGTTGGTGTGTTTTGTTTATGTTGGTTTGCGCCATGGCTTTGCAAGTTGTATTTAGTTAAATGTAAGTTCGTTACTTATTGCGCTGGTCTCGTTCTTCTTCGTATCTCGTCGCACTTTTTCCTGCAACCGTTTTCTCTTCAGGGGAAGCTTTGCCTGGTTCTGGATGACGGCGGAGTCCTGCTCATGACCAATCAGGATGAACATCGGGACAAGGTGGGTGGAGCTTGAGCAGGAGGCGGAAATGAGCTGGACCAGTGGTTTTCAAAATCGTTTTGGTCCATGGCCCACGTGTTTACTTAGAAAATGGTCCATCGCACACCATGCTCAGTAAAGTTTTGTTAACATTCAACTTCATGGGTACGAAGAGATTTTGCTGCCTTGAAAATCTAAGACAAAACGGCTGCATTTCATTGCAGTGTAATGGATGCCAACAAAACACATATATGGAAAGGTTTATGTTTGCCGTTCGACACAGGGTCTGTCCAAGATAGCACTGTGGGCCACGGCTAACATTTTGAAAACCATAGAGTTGATGATTGAATCCACTTAAAGCCTTGCCAAGATTTTTTTTTCTGAATTCTCTTTTAAAGGCATGTATGACAAATATCAATGTCAAGGAATCGACTTGTTCCTTCGTTTGCTACTCTTTGCCGCTGTAGTTTTTACTGATTGTCGGTTGCTGTCACGTGACCTAATCAGCACGCACGTAAAGTAAGATCCTCCGCTCATCAAATTCCGGGCCGTCTATTACAAACGTCTTTGCTTGTTTGACCGGAAGATTTCAAATCCAAGGATTTCGGTACCATCGTCTTTCGTACCTGCAATATAAGCGGTGCCTGTCCGAATGAAATCTGTCGACCTGAAGTGAAATCGTAGAAAGTATCTGAACCGACTGGAGTTCTTATTCTCGTAAGGTTATCAAATGCCACGCCCACTTTTGGACGAAGGTGTGACTCTGACGTCGGCTTCTGCTCCTGTCAGAGAAGTCACAGACGGCGAAACATCACTTATAGTATTCAAATTTTGTAGAGGAGGAAGTCGTCATCGAACTCGATTGACTTCCAAAACGAGAACGAACAAATGCGACGACAGCTCGCGGCCTGGTGTCGAATGCTCGCTCGAAGGCCCAGAGTAGCAGGAAAACATCTCAATTCGTTTCTGCCCTTGACCACCTTGGTGCGGTCTCGTTCAGCAGTGTCTCTGTGGTGCAGGTTGGCTCTCAGTACGGATCGGTCGACGGTGATTTGATGAGTGCGCTCGAGCGTGACGACCTTTATCAGCGCCATCATGTGTTCGATTACCAGGTCGTTTGTAATCGCAGCGACAACCGCGGGAGCTCCGCCAAGAGCGTCTTTCTCGTTCCGACGGTGACTGGACTGGTCGACTTAGGTCGGAAAATGCATTCATCGCGTCCGAACCTTGTTTCGCAAGCACGTTTTAAACAGCTCGTTTCTACGATCACCAGAAGGGAAGGGGGGCAATGGGGCCTTGGCCACCCCTGGATTTTGAAATCTGGTATTTTCTTGTCAACTTCATAGTACAAAAATGTTTTTCGCTCAGTTTCCAGTTGGTAAAATAAAATTTCACCACTGTTGTCCCCCCTGGAATAAAAATCCTATGGCCACCGCCTGGAAAAATTCACTGCTGGCCCGCGCTCGCAAAAATCCTTCCGAGGCCCATGATCCCCAGTGTTTTTTTAGCTTTTTCTTTGTCCCGATGCGCCAAGCTGAATCGGCACCAAACCGGAAAGCGCCGTCGTGTCCCTCTGTTCGCGACATTCCGCGGGAAAAAATCTTAATTTCGACATCGGTTTTGTTTTCGTGTGTTCGCCCATCGTGCGCTGTCTGTCGCAGGGAGTTGCGGTAGGGTTTTGAATATGCGTTTCGGGCGATGGGTGGTGCAGTACAAAAATTTCAACTATGGAAACACGGCTGCTCTGTTTGCTTTTAAGTCAACAATGTGTTCCCAGAAATTCGTGGCCGCCTTTCGAAGACATCAGGAACTGTTGGGGTTGGGCCGCTCAGGGATAATCCCTGGGTGTCGCACTTTCAAGACCTGGATCGAGGGGTGGCGGATGCTGTGCTCTTAGCTCTCGTACCTCCATTTAGTTCGCTATTAATACGTCAACGAGCTTTCCTTCAAAATACATATATGCTGTCCTTTTCAGGCAAGTGGTTGGTGACGTCGTCGCTTCTGTTCCTGCACAACCTCGTCTGGCTCGTCATGACGTCTTTACGCAACGCTGCCGCCCAGACGTTGGTCACGTTCGAGTATTCGCCGGATGAGGTGGCCGCGCCCAACTTCCACACCCACAAGAAGCACTGCGTCATGCGGAAGACCGTCTTCGAGTTCGGATCACAATCCACCTTGGCCAGCAGCTTCGGTTGTCAAGATCTGAATTGCAACAGGTTCTTCGTTTTTAATCGATGGTCCGGCGTTTTCTAGTGCTAGGTGTGCGAAGTTAAGCTCCAGACATTGGGGGGTGTAAATATCGCTGCTGCCTTTATTCGAAGCATTGTTTTGTGGCTCTTCTTTTCACGCGCGACATTTGCCAATGCACGTGCCCAAACCGCCAACTCCACATCCATTGCTGTGTCTGACGTAACTTACTTGCGATCGCCTCCGCTGCGTCATCAGCAAAAGAGAATAGAAGAGAACGCGTCGCTGTCTCTGTATCGCTTGATACGACAGCTGAAAAAATGCGTCCGCCGACGTCAAACCGCGTATGGTCGACTACTCCAAAGACCGCGGCTTTCTGTTCTAGACTTGCTTTTCTTTCGTCATCAGAACGTACTACGCGTCGCGCATCCCGAACAGCAACCTGCTGATGGTCGTGGCCGACGCGAGCGGCCCGTGCTCGATCGACAACCTCGTGTGCATTTCTCCTTACCCGCGCTCGGAACTGATTCGGGAGGTTTCGGCGAATTTGTCCTGCTCGAACCGAAGGCAAGAAGCGATTGTGTGAAAAACTTTTTATTTTGTTACGTAAAAACTTTGTAGTGTGTTTTTTACGTAAAAACTTCGTAGTGCGCTTTTACGTGATATTTGCGTTATTGAACGGGATCGTCACTTTGTATTGCAGTCATCGTCCTCCCATTTGCGTATGCAAATCATGTGCTGTGTATTAATTTCTTCGTAGCTGTTGATTTTTCCTTGCGAACCACTTAGTGCACATCTATAGTCACATTTTCATCAAACCCTGCTTTTGGCGCAATGTCGCCAACATTCCTGCTTTTGGCGCAATGCCGCCAACTTGCACTTGACGCTAACCTTTCGCTCAGGTTCAGAAGACTTCCAAACGAACAGTGCTTCGATACCCGAAGTTTCCCGGAGGTGAGTTTTCCGTCTTATTTTTTTTTCGTTTCGCCCACATTTTTCAATCCCGTTCCGCCATTGCTTGGGCGTTTAAGTTACCGTAGCGCGCGCGGGTGTCGATGGCGAAGCTTTTCCGAGCGGTTTCTAAGGCTCTTGACGACCAGTACCTTAGCTTAGGTCGTTTTGAGGTAATTGTGAGCGTTTCAACTTTTTCTTCGAAATTGTTTTGAAATCTTGCAAGTTCCGAATTTTGTCTGTGCAAGTTTTTTGAGTAAATCCTGCTGAATGTTGATTTAGCGAAAGTTGAACAGATCGTAATAATCTTCCAAATACCATGATGCCTGCTAAGCCATCAGCAGCATTTCGAAAACGAACTTTTCTATGTGAAAACGCTGATCTATGCTTTATCTCTGCGAACGTGCAAATGCAGTTCGAGTCCCGGGGGCCTGAAGCGCGCGGCATCAAAGCGCCCAAACCCCCCAAGCCTTTGCCGCGCCCGAGTCCACAACTGGGAAATACCAAACAGTGCGAGTAGCTGTTTGTTTCGCGGCTGGTGTTGCTGCTGCTTTTTGGTTTATGATGTCACAGAGCTTCTTGTCCGCAACGTTTCCGAAGCGACCGCGCTCGCGAACCTTCTAGAAATAGTTGTCCGCGCGCGAATTTGGGTGTTTGTAACGAAAAGGTCCACGGGCGGAGCCTGCTACGCTTCGTCGAGAACCAATCAGAGGCGCGAAGAGGATTATCGCCGACGTTTCACGCCGCAATCGCAGTCTTTCGCGCTGTTTTGCAGGAGTTGGACAAAGGTTGCGGCGCTGCGCAGCTGCATCTATCGCCATGCGCCATTTTGTTCTGTCTAGTCGCGTTCTTCCTGCCTCGATTATCGAGGTAGCGCCGGTTGTGGAGCGACTTGGTCGAATGCGGCTGATGAGCGTGCGCGGATAAGGTGCGGATGGCCAGACTCAGCGCATTTCGCGGGGAGTGCACTGAGTGAAAAAGAAGGGCGGCTGTTCACCGAAATGCTATTTGCTCCTTCTGAAAATACGAACTCGTTTTTCTTCCATCGCCGGTTGAACATCTTGAAGCCTGCGCAGCGAATTAGACTTTTGGAGAAGCAGAGAAGCTGTTTTGCAACACTATCTTTCACGTCGCCTGTCACAGTTCTATCACCTTTTCGCGAAGCGTGCGATTTTAACCTTGTTGCTTGTTTTGCCTTCAAAAGTGCTGTTCTCGACTTGCGGGAAAGTGTCGCGTATCTTACTCGGAAAACCGACAGATTTCCTCGAACGAATGTAAAAAAATGTCGAGGTTTTTCCAGTTTTGTGGAAGAATCTGCAGTGCAGCTTTTTTCAGGAAGGCATTTTGTTGCTGACACTTGCCGTAAGTTGTAGCGGGAAAGTGTTCGAAATCCGTTCACCATTGCGTCATCCTGCTGTTGCAACCGCCAATCGTTCTGTTTTCTCATGCGAGAGCATCTGTGATTTTGTGCAAAGAAATAACACTGCAATATAAGTGGCAGTTACCGTTTTAGCCGCAGTAAAACCAGTGTTGAAACATCGGTACACACGTAGCAGTTTGCTTGATTCTTAGTTTATCGCCCAGTCTTTCCACGTCTGCCCTGTTTGTGTTATCCTCGCGCGTGTCGCAGCGAATCAGTGTCTCCGTTGATTTATCTTCCTGTCACTTTCTTTGCACTACACTAGTATGGACACTCGCTAAACAAGTTTGCTTGTGCGCGATCGTTTGCTACAACCTTTTCAGATTTTATCCCTGTTGCAGTTCTGTCAGTGTCTTAATATTTTCGAAATTCTATTCTTCCGTTGCAAAAACTCACACGGTCAGAGTTCCTTCCCCCCCACGGGCTAGAGTGGTCCGCGCGACTTGCAATAAATTTTTATGCCGAGTTTTTGCGAAAACGCATCAGAAAATTTCGATTTCCGTACAAAAGCAACTCCGCAAAGTGTTGAAACGGCGTTTCTGAAAAAGCAAACAACTGAAAAGTTCTCAGCTTCTCGCGACACCGTTGAAGAACTTCGGTCGCTTTCGCGCACTAGTTCCGTCGCAAGACGTTTGTGAAGGGCCCAGTAGTTTTTTTTCGTAACATATCTCTTTGCAGATCGTGAAGTTTTTCTCTCTCTGTGTGTTGTTTGTGCCATCTATATTTCAACTTCCACAAACCGTTTAAAACTACTAAATATTAGTGGTTGGCATTTGACCCGCCAATTGAAAATCCGTTTTACAGAGCAATTTAAGAGACTGCGCAGAATTTCGACAAACCTAAATGTTGGCGATGCTCCGACAACTGAAAATCTGACCCCCAGCCAGCATCAGACAAAGCATGTGTCTGTTGCTCACAGTCGAGTACGTCGAAAAACGGCCGAACATTTTTTGCGCCATCCAAGTGAAACCACGTCTATCCGGACGCCATCCTGTCGTGTTAACTCATAAGGAACACTTTACACAACAACTCAACGTCTGTTCAAGTTTGGTCGGGAATGATCAGCTTTCAGGGTTACTTCGATGATTTCTTGACAACACAACTGTGAAGCGCTAGGGTAGAAGTTGGGCGCTCTGCTCACCCAACTTACCCGCCCCAAATGTTTTTTTCGGCGAGCATTCGGCCGCGGTAACCGGATCCTCAGATCGAGCAGTGTTCGCCGTCCATTCGCTCCAGCGGTTTGCATGCCGTCGCGCTCTTTTGCTGTGATAAGCCTTCGCGCCTCGCACTTATGCTACTGTCTCTGCCCGAGCGCCCCTCTGGCCCGAACTCACCGCTTGCCTCTGATTGCTGCGATTTTGCTGACATGAAGTTGCCCCTCAAGAGACACGACGCAGTCGAGTGCTCCCCCTTATTTCCGAATCGTGTTACCACTCCCCGTCCCTACCTGACTCGCGCCGTTTTGCTGACTGTGTTGTTAAACCGAAATGTTTGTAGTCCGGGGTTCCCACGCAGTATTGAAAAATTATTGAATTGTGAAATTGGTTTTCAAGACCTTGAAAAAGTATCGAATTTGGCCAAAATGTTCCCGAGGCATTGAAAAAGTATGGAAATTCCAAATTCAGCTATTTTTTATTCATTATTTTGTCATCTGCTGCTGATGACAGTTTCGCAAAGTTTTTTCATTGTGGTCCTTGAATAAAATTTTGGAAAAATGAAGGTAACTGATGGTATTTAAGTTTTTCAATTTAGTATTGAAAAGGTATGGAAAATTGTTTTTGACAATGTGTGGGGACCCTGGTAGTTCTTGGATCGCACTCGAGACCAGGAAGTTGACGGAAGGTCAACAATCGCACGCAACATCATTCGGAAATTTCGAAACAAATGTTAAGACTAAGTGAAAAGTTTCCCCTAAACCTGTTTGCTGACCCCGAAACATCAAAGGCTTGTCGCGCTGTCTAGGTTCGCCAAGTACCAAATGATCTTCCCTGTAAAACTTGCCACGTAACCCGGACTCCAAGTTTCTCCAGATCTACCTGTGGTGGCTGGCATGCCTGTAGCCCGGGTGGCATTCGGTGGCACTGGCTGCATTCGGGGGCACTGACCACCGAACTTTACTTTGCCCAGAAATATTTGTTTCAAAGATATAGCGAGAACAAAAATCCTTTCCCCCTAAATATGTACTTTGCACCCCCAAACCTTAAAACCTGTCTACGGGCCCTGGTAGCTGGGATGCCACACACGCAGCATCCGCCATGAGCTGATCGCAAACCACGTGACTGAAGCCGCGAAACTTCAACACGCGACGTTCGCATACGTGCGCTTACCTTGCTTGCTGTTCATTTGCACTTGCGTTTTGTGCTGGGAATCGCTCGATCTCTGTGTTTGCGCTTGCGACTGATTAAAACAAGAGAGTGCAGTGTGCCAGTGACAAGGTCAAAGGTCAATCGCTCCTTCCATTGCTTTATGTGCAAGACACTTTCAAGTACGGCGTAACACTCGTCACAAAATCGCAAATCGGCAAACATAAAATAAAAGTCATCTATGCAAAGCTTTCGGAAAGGTTGCAAACACTCTTAAAACCACTGATACGAAATGGGTTAGTTGATCACAGCAACTGTTATTAGAAAACAATCTGGAGCTGCAGGACCACCCACAGCTCTTTTACTCAGATCCTGCAAGCTAGGCTCCAGATAACTACTGCACAGCAAACCAAACACTGTATAGAGCGTCTACGTCGCAAAAAAAGAAATAAATTCCACTGCAATCCCCGAAGAAACTGAAGGCTGGGTCGAGCCTGAACAATAATGTGCACATTGACGAGAGATTGTAATAGGAATACTGGGGTTGTTCAAAATAAGTTTTCGAAGCGACATGCATTTAAAAATCGTATACCATTTCATTTTGTGTGATTTAAGTATTTTTGTGCGTGTGTGAAAATTGCCTTTGCAGCAATGGAACTGTTGATTTCGTTTGAATGCGAAACGCAAGATGGACGTTGCCCCAAGATTATCGATCCGTTTCATCATCAGATAAGCACATATGTTCATAATAGTCTCCGACCCAACCCAGCCAGACGAACCACACGCGGGGTCAACACTACATGGTTGCTTAGCTACGGCGTTGCGATGAAGACAAAGTTAACGCATTTACATGAAGGTATGGAGGCTGCCTCGGCGAAAGTGACACAAATGAGCTCGACATGGGAGACGATAGCACGTTGTCAGTGGCAACGTGACAAATAGAGCAGTGACGTGGACGAAGGTGACGACAGCGGTGAAAGACGTCATTTCCGGTGCGATGACGAAAGATGACTTTTTGATGAGAATGGCGATGAGCTTCCCACGCGTGCGGTTCAAATCACAGTGCACGCGAGACTGACGAAAAACAAGAAGATCGCTGATTACAGCCCCCCACCCCCCTTATAGCAAAGTGATCCTTGACCCTCTGTGTGCAGTTAGTCATCCAAGGCGCAAAGGAGGGCAGTACCCCGTTTGATCCAATGCGACTCGGGTCGATCCGAGGGAAGTCGGATGGCGAGCACGTAGTTGGTTGAATGGCCTGTTGTGGACAGCGTTCCTTTTCTTTCGCTCGTCTTGTAGACAGGGCAGTTGTAATCTTTTCCTGCGTTGAGATAAAAACGCTGCAGTGTCAGCACTTGATGCAGCGCAGCGAAAATTAAGCCAAAGTTGTTTTTCGAAGGACGAAGTAAGAAGACAGTTCAACCTCTCAGCGGTTGAACCACAACCGTCGCCAGAAAGTCTTCAATAAGGGGGCTTCACGTTTGTGCAGAGGGGCTTGTCATGCTAAAATTTGGCAAAACCTCCACTGATTCATAGTATTTCGTATTTTAATTTGGGAGGCTTGGAGTTTGTTTCGGGGGTCAAAGCCCCCCGTGGCGACAGGATCCAAGCTGCCTGCACCGATATTTGGTGCAAATGATTGACGTGAAAAAGAGATGATGCGGTTGTAGTTGATGCCACGCTGGAGTTGAGTTTGGGATAAATGAAAAACTCTTTTTGATTGTGGTTTTAGCGACGGCGATTGGTAGCAGGCAGAAGCCTGAAATTTGCTTCTTGCCGGGCCGGTTGAGGTGAACGCCCTTGCCCAATGAACGTTACGACGATTCAATCACGTCGTCGACCTCCCAACCTTCCTACTGAGAAGCGAACACTCTACCACTGAGCCAATAACCTCCCAAAAAACTCTTGCCTTGTTTACCAGGTTGGCAAAGCGACTGTTGGTGAAAATCTTTCATCCGGCCACTGACTCCGTCAGATTTGTTGAGCAACACCAATTGGTGACGTCTTGTGAGACGATTCGGATGAACCCAGCTATTTTGAACTTTCGCCCAGATATTTAGAGCTTATTTCAGTCGCTACGTTGGCGAAATAAGAGAGGATGTATTTTTACCTGTCTTGATATTCTCCACTCGGTTCGGCTTCAACCATATGATCGGAACTGTGTCGAACAAGGTCTTCGCGAACTGCTCTGCCAGGACTCCCCTGGAATCGAATAGCAAGTGATGGAAACTCAATGCTTCCAAGCAAGGATTTTAACTCACAACCTCGGGAACGAGGCCTGAGCGTCTTTACGAAGCACAAACATCGACGCACGAAAACAGAAAAAGAAGACAACAGTTCCTGCAGTATCAATTTTCACGGTGTGTAGCAGGAAGGCCCAATACTTTTATAGCTTCACCTTACAGAAGACAAAACATGCACGAACTGATGTAAATAACAAACAGATGAATGGAACGAACGCGTAACATTCGTCGACATAAGGCTGTTAGTTGGTAAATACGTTGAGGATCGATTTCACAAAAATAAGAGATGGCTTTTTCTTCGAATTTGTAAGAAGTCATACTTATTCCTCATCAAGTTTTTTCTTACGAGCGTCTGTTCCAAACCAGCTAAGTAAGCAGCAAACTACTGTTTTCTTTCGAATAAAGTATCAGGACGCCACCGCATGAAGCTCACGGTGTGTGCGAAGCTCATGTTTCAGTTTGAGACAAGACCAGAGGCAGTGACGTACCGTTGACGTAAGACGCGCACCACGTGTGACGCTTCATCGAACCTGCCTGGTCGTGTCTTTTACGGACAATGAAGGCTATGATGGCGCAAGTGAAACGACTTGCACATAGGAATACGTGAGCTTGGTGCAAGTTCTCTCTGGAAGGTGCTCGTATGTTGCAAACTTAGCTGAAAGAGTTTGTGACTAGCAAAGTTTACGGACAGCAGATGCTGACACCTTTTGTTGTCAGTTTTCCGCAGGATCACGTGTTCGAGGATATCGGAAATAGCTGCTCATTTCTAAATCGTGAAAGACCAAATCACGTGTGTCGGAGTAACTTTCCGAACGATGGTTTGGGCAGTTTGACTTGTTCTTTTTCCATGCTTGAACCACTGTGTTTTGTCGCTCTATGCTAGGGTGTGAACGGCTCTGTCGCATTGGTAGATAGCAATGCTTTTCCTTCTGGGCTGTCAGTGGAAGGTTTCTTCAATTTGAAAATAGACTTAACCAGGTTTTTTTTTAAGGAAAATGTTAGGGACCCGATTCCTTTGATTCTAGGGACCCGATGACAATTTTCGCTGATTCTAGGGACCTGAATCGGGTCCCTAAAACGCCTTCAAAACACCCTGAGTGACTTAACGCAAATACTCGGGCAAAAGACTGTGAGTCATTTGCTTGGATATCTCACTTTTTTGTGCGGGACACCACGAAAGGTGAATTTCAATTTAACAAAAGTCACGCTTTCAAGTCTGGTTACGAGGTGCGGGGGAGGCTTGACGTTTTTAAGTTGCGCAAATGTGAACTAAAGAAGTGGATCGATATTTAGACCAAGAAAAAATTGTTTACACAACACTTAAAAAGTCGGTATATCGGAAAACATTAAGTCAAGCTTTTGTTTCGATAAACGGCTCCATTTGGTTTTCAAAGCTATGTCTGTTCGTCCAAGATACACTGCTTTGAAATATATTCGTCGTTTGTACCGAAACTGGTCTCGAAAATCACTGCCATTTACTGTCGACATGACCAGAGAATAGGCGAGCTACTCGTGACGGAAGACGAAACTCATGTGGTGGCGGTAACATGTTTACGCAAAGCTGAATAAAAACCTGGATATAAAAATTCTACCTCCGAAAAAATTTCTGAGTGCAGGGCAATAACAGTGTTAAACGACCACGCAAGCAACCTAGCATGCCGATCGTTTAAAATTTGTTATTTTCCTATTCGTGTTTTTGTAGAAAAATGTTATTCTGTTATTTTTGAGTTGAAAAAATGAAATTTTACCATGGTTGCCCTTCCCTGGAAAAATGCTTTTGGTCACCACCTGGAAAAAAATCCTTCCGACGCCCATGGAGCTGTCATGGACTTTTTTCTGAACCTTGAATCTCTTCTGACCGTCAAGAACAAAATTTTCGTGGCAACTAACACCAACAAGCCTGGATCTTACGTTCAAAATACACTACAAAGGAACGTAAAAGTAAATTTCGACCGAATTATCGCTAAGTATCCAACCACAGCTGGTGAAGCTTACAAGCAAAGGCGTAACCGGGGGGCATGCCTCACAAAACCTTTCTAGCGTATCTTCTCGTTTTGTGCTTTAAGAGGCGGTGTCCGAAACAAATCACTGTTGTTCGCTTAAAGTCCAAATATTTGCCCACCCAACAACAATTTTGGGCTGGCTACGCTACTGCTAACAACTGAACCTATTTCAACCCAACCTCTTCCGATCCCAGCGTGCTCCATCCAGAAAGAGGCCATGAACATAAACACCGTCAGCCGGAGCGTCTTCGTCGGTCTCGTCGCACGACAGGACTTCGAACTCGAAGTCGAGCTTGTCGATCGGGATCGTGTACTTCCGCGCGTAGTTCTGCCGCGCTCCGGTCAGGAAAGCTTGCGTGAAGAAGAAGCCGGATATCCAGAACACGACTGGTTTGCCGTTCTCGTACCAGTCCTGGACGCGTAAATGGTTTTCACTCAAGCTCAGGGTTGCGTCACGAAAACGTTTGACATTTAACTGGCCAAGGTAGATCTGACACGATTTTCCATGAAGAAAATGCACAGATGAACAAAAGTAAAGAAAAACTGCGCGAAATTGAAATTTGTCAGGTATGCTGACCCCAGTGTGAGCAAATAGGGTATTTATTATTGAGCAAGTCAACAGTGTTTGCCGTTATAGTAAAAAACTCGACCAGAGCATAGAAAAAAAACAATATATTGGGCTTTTCAGTCAAACACGTCTGTATTTGAATCTGTGAAATCGGAAACGATTAAGTTGCTGGATCAGACCGAAAACGTCATCACATCTAATATGCAGCCAATCTAACGTACTATTACGAAAGCCCTGCGCAGGTTTTAGTGCAAAAAAATTTAAAACGAGTTGAAGCAAGAATTGCGAGTTCGCACTTGAAGGAACTTGAGCCGGGCAAGGAAGTTGCTGACGTAGCTTCCCAAAGGCTTCAGGTTCGGATATGACTTCTTCATCCACAGCTCTGGTACTTTCCCGATCAGGAGACTGCCGGCGACCTTCTCGAGCTCGGCGTTCATAACGACGAGACCCTTGATCGCTTTGCGAAGGTTGATCAGCGTGGATCGGATTACGCGGAGAAGGCTGGAGGAGGAAATCATGTAGTGTCATCGCGAGAGCAAAGCTTCTAAGCAAAAGCTTGAGAATCTCGGTGGTTTGTTTGTATCACTGAGATTGAAATGATCGCCAAGTTCAGGGAAAACAAAATGTGGTTGAATTAGCAACAGTTGAGCGAAAGTGCAGGCCGCTGTGGAAAGTGCGACACCGAAATACACAACAGAACTGGGTTAGAGCGATAGAAACAGCTCGGCAAAAAAAAACACAACCACTTAGGGTCGTTGAAACAACACGGATCTGGAATTTCTTGGTGATCAACAAATATACGATTAAAGTTCACTGTTAATCTTTCAGATGCGCAAAATAATTGGTATGCATTTGAACGACATTGTTTAACTCAAGTGAATCAAGCTTCAGATATGAGAACGCAAAGCATCGGAATCGAATAAAACAGGTAACAAAAACTTTGAAGAGCGTACTGCAGCTGACACTCAAGCCGCACACGCAAACCCGTGTTGATTAGTAGCAGCAACAACAACACAAAACAAGCAGCTGGCAGCACACGTGCAAGCATGGCGGCGGGGCCAACCGGCATCCGGAAACATTTGAGCGAGAAGTTACTTGCTACGTACGAGGCATCACCAATCGACTAGCCCTTGCGACAAAGAAGAAGAACACTGTAAGCGCGCTGAACGAAGTCCCGCCGCATGACTGACTCACTTGTTGAACCGCTCCATTTCTTGCACCAGCACAGTGTTCATGCTCTCCTCGTACAGAACGGGGTACTTCTCGAGCGCCGCTTCGACGTCGTAATCGGAGGGAAGCTTGTTGAGGATGTCGAGCGCGATCTCGTTCAGGGCGTCGTCCGTCTTCCCTCCTCCTCCTTCCGACTGAATAAGATGCAAACGGTCAGCATGAGCACAACTCCTGGTTGACGGGGGTGAAGTTGGTGGTTCTAGCGATCCTTTCGAGAATAAAACTCGTTTTATTAGACGCGACGAAGCTTGCTTGCCGATCTTGGGTCATATTACCGTTTTCTTTTGAGCGGGTCTACAGCAGACAGCTGGGCTGGAGCTTAGGAGACGCAAACACGTTGATGTTGGTTAATGCTGGCTAGCTGCTGCAGAGGTCCAATCCACAAATTGCGTATTTGTTCGGCGGCTTTTACGAGCTCACGCATTCAGGATTGGCCAGACCGCAGGGAACACAAATATCGCTCACAAACACTTTCCCGGTTTGAGTATTTTCATCTGCAAGTGCTAGCAACGAAACACAAAAATAACGATGCATATTCGCGTCACCGAAGCACAATTGACGGTAAGAGAAGGTGCCTCAATTGAAGACATGGAAAAGGAAAGCCAACCTGCGAGCCTAAGGCGAGCAGGACTGAGTCAAACAGCTGCTTCGTTTCCTGAAGTTGCTTTGAAATGTCGACGTTGTCATGCATCCCAAACACATCCGGCTGCTGGATGGGAGGGAAATTCTGCAAGGAACAGGAAATGACGTAGTAAAAAACATTTGATGCAGTCGTTTTTGCCAACACGAATTCGCTCAGCGACATTTTTGTGAACCTCAATTTATAAAAACCAACGTATTTTTTCATACAAGCTTTTCAATTCCAGCAAATCAAGGCAAAAGTTATCTCAGCAACAGTGACACGTAGAATCAATTTCGTTCTGCGCAACTCCGATGCTTATATACGCGTCTACATCAGATTCTGTCCCACATGTTGGAACCTTGAATTACGAATTCTCTTATGTGATGCATTTCTGTTTCGAAACAAATCAATTTGGTACAATCAGCGTTTCGCGTGACGTGCAAAGTCACTCCGACGTCACAGTGATATGCTAAAACGAATTTGTAAAGGACTTGAAAACGAACACATCAACATCTTGCCACCATAAAAGGGGCAACCATTACGTAACGTACCTTAATAAATTCAATGTATTCTTCGTAACTCATCTGCGGTGGTACGTAGTAAGTACCGGTAGGCGACAGCTTGTACTTGTGCTCGTGGACCAGGGACGGACAGTAGAAGTCGTTGAGCATGTTGCGTAGCAACCGTCGGTCCCAGTCATCCGTGACGCGGCCGCCGTAGTTGCATTCCCCGGTCAGATAGGTGACGGCGGTGAATGGGATGTCCTCGTATTCGTTGATGAAGATCTTGGCGAGAAAAGCGGTTGTTTGGACTTAAGGCGAAGCTCGTTCGATTTAGAAAAGAACTTTTTCGAGCAGCTTTCTCGAATGCAGCAAAGAAACAGGAGAAATGAACCAAGTTCAGCTTAAACAAACGCGCAGGTTCTGACGCAAGATAACAAAAACAACGTGAAAGTCAGATTACAATAATGAAGTTCTAACATAAAAACGAGCAGCGCAGGAAGAAGCGCATTATGAACTCTAAAAAGATGTTTTCCTCTTGTTTGTACGCCAGTGTTTTTCAACCTATTTGCTGCGGCGAAACCTTCCGCAAATGATTGCGTTGCTCATGGGAACCTATGCAATGATCCAAGTGTCTATATTGCTACGACCGCAGAGAACTGTGGTCGCGAATTTCGTCCCAGGCAATTTCGGTCTGTTTCAGCGGAACCCCTGGCGGCCACTCGCGGAACCCTAAGATTCCGCGGATCCCCGGATGAAAAACACTGTTGTACAAGTCAAAATAAAGAGATTATTAATCGGAGGCAATACCATCTGTCTCGCTAGCTGTTTTGATCAAGTCGCCAGCAGGCACTGATCGCTCACAGATCTGACATCACTGTCTTTTACGACAACTCACCTGTAGTTGTCGAACGCTTATCCTGAGGTCGGACTCGTTGAAGCCATATGGAATGTTCCAACCGAGTGGTCCAAACTTCCTTCTCTCTTGCACGAGAGCGTGGAAGAAGCACAGACCAAACAGAAGCTTCTCGAAAACCTTAAAAAATCAACAACAAAACTCGCTGAAACTGATCTTTCGCGGGACTGCCGACCTGACAGAATCACCAGCTTCTGCTTTCATTGCTGTGCGTAAATCATAAGCGAACAACAGTGGCGGTTAATTTATGAGTTTGGAGAAGAAACCTTGGTAACCTTTGTTCAAAAATGTCTTAAAACGCAGAAGTTGTAACATTTGATCTAAAGCAAGGCTGCCCAACACGTGGCCCGCGGGTCGCATGCGGCCCGCGAGGTTGTTTTAAGTGGCCCGCGATGTACTAAGTTCGTAAGCAGACTTTTACATTTTTAGTATTTTTTATAGGCTCAAGTATATTTGCCATCAAAACACACCAAAATTATACCTGTTGTTTCTGTTGTGGGCCTACCACCCAAAAACGTATATAACAAACGCTTCGAAAATATGTCAATTTTTTAGATTTGGTTTACATCCATACAAGCTGGCAACACTGCGTGCAACTATAG
>JGI24159J19872_10004357_pt1 | contig 17993 bp, 12 predicted proteins | sample Ectturendosymbi4_FD_19872 | JGI IMG/M metagenome (IMG submission 19872) | reverse complement strand
GTTTTGTGTTTGTTTAACCTCTGTATGTTTTCTATGCTGCACATTGCTCTTCATAAGCTAGTTTACAAATCACGGTTATTACAAGAAGTCACTAGTGTTTAAATAACATGTTAGCCAGTTTAACAAATCACGAAATGTGTAACCCTCTTATGCAACAGTATGCTTGAAATGGTACAACTGCATAAGTTTGAAAAATTAAATATCTCAAAAACTTGACCACGTAGGGAGAATCTGACAACAGTTTTGAAATCAGCGCCCCAAAATTATCCCGAAAACGCTCACAAACCCCAATCCCCATGAAATTCATTTAAAAATGTTGAGCTGTGAATTTTCGTCCAAGCATTACCCTACGAGTAAAACTGGTTCCAGTAAACACGAAAATTCATGTAACTGTGTGAAAATTTAAACGTTTTTCCAGGAGAACCTGCCCCAGACCCTTTTCAGAAAAATCATGCTTTGACACACTAAAATTGTTGGGGATGAAATAATTTGTTTAATTTTGTAAAGGGTAAATGAGACAAAGTAGGTTAAGAACCACTGTTTAACCTATTACCCGAAAAGGGGACACTGAGCTTTCGCATAAAGCTGCTTGTTCATCAGCAATTCATTGACCTAAAGAAACTTTGGCGTGGTATCGCCGTTGAAAATTACGCTCTTTAAGCAACTTACCTTAAGCTTGCCAGTACACTATGGATTCACCCAGGCATCTTTTAGATACTTGTATTCGAATCGAACTGACGATGGTGGGACGCGAACGTAGTTGCTGTGGTGATAATTGCTTCATATCAATGATACTGTATTTGTACACTAAGTCTTACTGCCCAGTGCTCCACGATGGACTTGCGTACAAAACTGCGTTTCCGGGCGCGTCAAAGCGTGGCTGAAACGCATTTAGCATAACGATGCTTTATGGGCAAAACTCACCGGCAACAAAACAGAGTGAAAGTGTGCCATTGAAACTGGAAAACAACCGGCCAAAAATTATTTTTGGAGGATTGTGAACGCCGCCGTGCCCATCGTCGCACACGACGGGATGGCCATGATGATGGTGATGCCTCACAATTCAAACGGTTTCGGCAAAAATCGGATCAGTGGCGTAGTTGGGGGGGCCAAATCTTAACTTCAAGTGAGCAANAGTCTTTTATTTGGGACATCGCCTCTCAAAGCACAAAATGACAAGATATGCTAAAAGTTTGGGGGTCANGGTCCCTTGCCCACCCCTGGCTACGTCTATGAATAGGAGCACACCTCACTTGCAGCTGAAGGTCAATTTCGAAGAGCATCGTCAGTTCCTGTAATGGTAAGATCTGCGAGCAAAGAGCTAAACCTATGTGCTCGGGTTCAAAACGATGTTACAGATTTAATTTTTAATGCAGAAAAGCGCACTTAAACGGATTGTTTATCGATTTTGCGTTTTTCGCAACTGTGTTGAGCAAGAAAAGTATTGAAGATGAAACCGTGTTGAGAGCTCCGCATCACGTTGCAATAAGTTCGCTTGATATTTATGTTGGCAAAGCGTACAGTTACCTATTAATATGTTTCTGTAAAAGGAACTAGGTATACACAGTGGAAGATCAGAGCGAATCAACGTCCTTGAGCAACTCATACTTCATAAAAATATGAAAATCGACTCGTAACACGCGCGACAGTTTCTTCCAATGGTATTGATTAAACCGGGGAATCACCGAAACATGGTATTGCTTGCGCTGGCTATATCATACACGCGATACGGCTCAAAGCTCTCCATAAGAAGTTGTAAAGACTTCTAGATATAGAATATCGTGAATAGAGCAAATATAATGTGAATGTGACGATATTCTATAAACGGCCATGGACATTGCTGATAAATGTTATGAAAACCAAGACCAGCCACGGAAATCGCGTCACAGACTTCAAATAAAAAGATCAAGGTGAAAAAATGAGTGATGTCACGAGTGACAAGCCCCTTTTTTTTGCAAAATTTGTGTCGGAAGGAAAGCATTTTAGTTGAAAACTTGGCTTCAAGTTTGATACATAATGTGATAAACTGCATTGAAATTTGTTGTTGCAGCCAGGGATATACTCGCGGTCGAAGCGAGACCAGTAAGCTGGCCTGATGACGACGACGACAAAAAAGAACGCCGTCCTCCCCCCAGCACACCGGCCATCACATCGTTCTTCACGACGTCGTCGACGAAGCCGCGCAGCCATCGCTTCTTCGCGGAAAACAACCTCCGCTCAGTGGAGACCATCTGACGGCCAGCTTTCGTTCCATTTTTCTGCCTTCCACGCACGTTTCACTGCCGCCATCGTAATAAATCGATCTCTCTGGTTTTTAAGCTCGCTCGATCAGTTCAAGCAAAGGTACAAGTCTGAGCTGTGGTGTTTACGCGACACATTATTACGCCGTGACACCCAGGGCCGGGTCCAGGGGGCAATTGGGACGATCTACCCCCTAAAGCCTACAAAAATAACTTCATTCACCATGATTTTGTACCATTCGGAACACAGCATTCGCGACGTAAGGCCATTTTGCCGTCAATTGTTTTGTCACAGTAGTGTTGTGAAGCAGAGATGGACGGAATCTCATTTTTTTGACTCCGCATCCGCTCCTCCGCAAATCATAGAAATATTCAACTCCAGCTCCGCCTTGACTCCTCAAAATTGCAAATTCTACAGGAACATACAGGCATGTTGCTTGCAGGTTCTACTTAATCTAAGGCAGGGGTTCCTAACCTTTTCACGATCTCGTACCACTTGGGCAACCGGTATTGTCAACGCGTACCTCTTCTTCCAGAACAAGTATTTTGATCGAATTTTAGTTTGTTCAGAAGAATAATATACATTAAAATAACAATGAAAGACCACAATTAAATGTAATGAGTTTTTTGTTTATCTTCCACAAGTTGGTCGATGCGTGGCGTAAATTTGCTAACAGAGCATCGAAAATCATAATGTTACGGTAAAATAGGAATAGCAGGCTACAAGAAAATGTATTTATTTAGAAACAANGCCCGATACGTAAACTAGAAAGCCGTGAATCCAGGTTTTTGCGAAAATATGGAAGTTGCTGGCGTACCATAGGTTGGGAACCCCTGATGNAAGGTAATGCCTATTTTGGCTCGTGAGACAAAATAGTGCGCGAGTTGGTTGAAGTGGTTACATGAGAAGTTCGGAACGCATGACCTACTTAGTTGACCTTGGCATCTGCAATGGCTCAGTTCGAGATGCATGAATGAATTTTGTCATGATTTCAGTACTGGCATGGCAAGCTTTTGGCAGCTTCTTTTCTGCATTGTGTGAACTGTAGTCCAAATCCTAACCACAAATCATGAGCCCTTCCACTACACTCTAAATAAATCGTTGTCTCGCCATATTGTACCGTCCACATAAACACAAAGTACAGGTGACTGAGCCCCAGTGCGCTTTCACCTCATGAGGCAAAACAGGTACTGCCATATATATTGTATATCGCATAACGTTTTTCTGTCAAAAGACAACTCTTTTTCTGCTTGGAACAAACAATTTCAAGTGTACTGTAGTGGTCAGTATCATAAAACTGATTTTTCATCAGTTCAGTCACTGACAGCTAGGCACCGTAATGCTAACAATATATTGTCAAATATATATCTGAAATCCTATGACTTCAAAAAATTGTTGCACTGCATATTGAACTACCACTCCACTGGCTTCATACTTGATACTTCAACATTGCATGAACATTACATAACTCTACACTGTTACACAACAATGCTTTAGCCCAGGGGTTTCCAAACTACAGCCCGCGGACCGAATCCGGCCCGCAAACCCATTTTGCCAATAATGAAAAAGTAATAGGCCTACATCTACAAAAAATTTGTTGATTTGGTAGAATATGGCATATTACGAAACAATCACATTACGTAAGATGTCTGGCACTCGAACTATTGTGTAGCAGCTTATGTTGTGGCCCTCTGACAAAAAAGTTTGGAGACCCTGCTTTAGCCAATGATGCAATTCTAAGTGAGACACAATCGATGGCTGCCAAAAACTTCCTTGTTTTGGTACTGCATAAACTCAAGTAAAACGTCGTAGGTAGCCTAGGCTACATGAAAATGAAAGAATGTTGGCAATAGTCATAAATCACCCAAAAACCACGAGCAAAAAACACAACTTGGGTTTGGGTACGATGCCAAGATAACCACGAATGGGCGTAACGGTTTTGTTCAGATGTAGCCTACAGACTGCCTCACTGAAACGTTGAACAGATTGCAAAACCACATGTCCAGTATGAGTTCTGTATTACTAAAAGACTGTAGGGGGACCAGACGAGTAGACCTAGGTGCTTCAGTTTGAATGTCCAAAATGTATTTGATTTTGCATACATTGAGCAACACGAGATGCAAAAACAAACTTTTGACCGTAGAAAAGCTAAATGCTTTGTCAGGAAAGCGAGTCCTTCATGAAAATTTGCAAGAAAAATTGAAGCAACCATGAGTTTCAAATGTGCGAAGAAAAGTAAGAAAAAAATGACCTCCACCTCCGCCGTCAAAGAAACTTTTTGGACTCCGCATCCGCAAAAAGCATGCGGAGTCCGCCTCCGCGAAGTCCAAACTCCGCTTTTTGTCCACCTCTGTTGTGAAGTAAACTTCATCTCTTACAGTAGCGAAACCGTAGTCTAGTTAGACTGGACTACCAAATGTTACTGAAATCACCTGCCCCCTAACCTTATTGGCTGGATCCGCCCCTGGTGCCACCCAGACGAATAACAATTCGTTGTGCTGACTGTACGGTGGCAAGGTTGCACGCGGGGGCGTACCGAGGCGAGATGGCGCCTGGGGCAAGAAATATTTGTTCGAACCAAAAAGTTTTTTTGGGAGTATTGAAGAAAGTACTTGCGGCATCGTTTGGACTTTTCGTCGCCCTGGGCATTGTGACCCCTTGCCCCCTCGGTACGCCCCTGCAACGAACTGGTATTTTCGGGGAGCAGCAGAATGACTGTAACTTGTACCTAACAACGAAACATGTTTTTGAACATTTCGGGGTGCAGTTGCCCGGTTTCCCCCTGGCTTCGGGCTTGGCCGCACGCAGTTCTTGCGAAACGACGTGTCTCGTTGAACTTTGCAAAAAATGTGCAACCAATATCGTTGGTTGTGATCACGGCAGGAAACCAGCGTCGGAGGAGGAGCCGAAAAGTCGATCGTTATTTTCTGTTTGGGAATTGTGCCAGCCAGACCTGCTGATCAAAAGCACCATGAAAAAAAAGTTTGGCTATACACGAGGTCGGAGCGAAGAAGGTTGTTGGAGACCATTGGCAGAATGCAGCCATACTGTGCTGTTACTAAAGATTGTGGAAATGAGTGCAAAATATTTTAACTGGTCAAGAATTCAGAGCTTGTAGTATCCCGCTATCAAAATAAGTGCATTCAAAAGCCTAGCCTTTTTAGACATGGTTGATACGCGATGAACGGTGACTAACGACGTTGCTATAGCCTGTGATCCAGTAAGTATTTGATATCACCATGGAAGTTAAAGCCTGCCCGTGCCCTTCAATGCCACAAGATTCAGTGGCGTTGATTTGAAGTTTGCCATTTGTATGGCTTGTGCGCACTCGTGTTCATTGCCTAGAGTAGTTGAAGTAGTAAGTTAATCCTATTGCTTTTGTGTCCGACGAAGTTAATGCACAGCTAATTTGCTGACGGTGTAGGCCTACTTGTGGTTGCTATAAACTACGAGCTGCTGTGTTTTGGCAACCGACTCATGCATTGCAATCATATTTATCTCTGTAACGGTAGCGGCAAGCTCTTGCATTGAACAGACATGAATATGTAAAGATGGCTGTGAAGCGAGTTCAGCCAAAAGTTACATTTAATCTTAGTATCGTAGTTGTAAGAAACTGGAAGCTGCTGCTGAATTAGACGGGCTGCCTTCGTTTTTTTGCTGCCCCTTCTCTTCCACCAATTTTTGCTCTGAGGAAGAACGACAAAAATAGCTGATCTTTCCAGGGTTCGGCAATTAGCGGCCCGCGGGCCACATGTGACCCGCCACATGGTTTTCAGTGGCCCGCAGAAGCATTCAGGAAAAATTTTCAAATCTGAAATTTCCTCCAACTTATCAAAGTAAATGTTCGTTCTGAGGCTAACTTGAAGCCAGACTTGTGTTTCCATTGGAAGGTACGGCCCTCCGTTAAACGCGGCCTTCTCAAAGTGGCCCCCAAGCCAAATTAATTGCCCACCCTGGTTTTAAACGATTGTAGGAATAGCAATATGTGTCTGATATCATATCATGATGTGGGTCTACTACATGGCCAGGATTTGAAAGAAAACACCGAAGTCTTCTCAAATGACAGTGCACATGCAGGGTTAGTTCAAAACAATGAAGTAGTGCATACAGCAGGATTTTAAGGTGTTTTAGGGACCCGATTCGGGTCACTAGAATTTAAAATCGGGTCCCTAGAATCAGAGAAAATTATCAAGGGAAATACCTGAACGGATACTGCAATCAATACTGTGAAATTTTTCGGATCCCTCCAGGTCCATACCGGTACCTAACATTTTCCTTAAAAAACCCTGATACAGTGTAATAATTCGGAATGGAACATGAAGATTCTCGTTGATTAATGAAGACGACAGTTGGAAAAAAGTTAAGGTGTTATATTTTGAGTAATAATCCGGTTTGAGAAATTTTGTGTGATTAACCTCGTCGTCAGAACTGAGAGCAGTGATAATTTTTTCAAGGCACTCGCTTCACCCGGAAAAGACGTTCTCTCCTCTTTGTGTACCAACATTATTTTGGTCTATGAAACAAACAATTATGGTAAACAGAAGAGATAGATAATGGCCCTCGTGTGCAGTGCATAGGGAACAAACTTTCCATATGGGGAGTCTAAACGAGGCGGTATTTTCGGCAAGTACCATGCATGGTATGGAGGTGGCGGATTTAAAGGGAGGTGAAGGAAGCACTTGCCTCGGGCTTTCTCTCGCGATGTTTCGCGTGTGAATTTACCTCAGTTTTGGTGAAAATATTAGGTTAATCAAAAGGTCTTATAATATTAATTGTTATCCTGACAACTGCCTTGCACTGGTAATTTTGGGCTTGATTACAGAAAAAGTTAGCCTGAGTACTTTCATCCTCCTGGACCAGGGTACGATGTACCTCTTGTCCCCCCCTCTCGTAGGCTCTGCGCTACGGTGGAATGCACCACGTGGGACAGGGCGTCTTTGTACAACTATTTTTTTCTGAGCTCTCGCACGAAAATTAAAGCGGACACAAGAACTTTTTAACGTGTATATTCGGGTATGTTGAAAGTTTTTTTACAACAGCGTTGTTTGTTTTTTTTAAAGACCATGAGAAAAAAAATTTTTACACTTTGTGCCCATGGAGTTATTTGCAGTGTTATGACCCGTTGTTATCCATAATTTTTAGTCAAGGTATTTAAAATAAAACAGAGCTTATGATGCCTACCTCGTAGGCGAAGTATATACTCTGTAAGATCTTTAGTGTCTGATTCTTTACTGGGAAAGGTTTTCTTTCGATAGACAGCGATCGGATTTCAAAACGAAGTTGAAAATTAATTCTTCTTAAACTCTTCTCCCATTAGCCTGCCTCGTTCCAGCACAACATAACGGTTTCTTTTCTGACAAATTTTTTATGTCCAGTAGAAGCAAATGAATTCAAACATTTCCAACTCCTTTCCACGGTACACAAGTTCGTGTTGAGAATATTTACGTACGAAAATAAATAAATTGCTCCAAATTCATTTTTGACTAAAGTTCGATATATTTTAAACAAAAAGAGGCCCAGACTTTTTCTGAAAAGGGCTCGGGTCTGGACTGGGTTTATGACGTTTCGCCCTGATGATTGGCAACATGAACAAGCAGCTACTTTCAAATGACTGCGAGATTTCCGGTCGCGCAGCAGCATTTAAGTAAAAACCAACTAACAAGAAAACTTTGCCTTGAGCTTTTTTCAGCGGCGTCCACATTTATTGAATGCGTTTTACAAAAACCAGCAAAAGAGAGCATTGAACACTTTTTTTTTATTCAGCGCTGTGCATTTTATTTGATGAAATTGTAAAATCTTGCGCAAAACTGCATTAAATCTCGTTATGTTCAGAGCTGTGTATTTTCCTTGGATACAATTTGTGGTAGCCCAGCGCAAAAGTGCATAGCTGACGTCCTCTGCTTACCCTCGAAACGGCTCTGTGCTGTTTTTCAACTACATTGTGGAAACCCCCGAAATGGAAATTCGCCGCCTCCAACACTCTGCACCGGGACGCTTTCCTCTCCTATTCATCCATTTTGACGGCACTGCGGTGATCATGTACGGCGGATATCGTCGCTCACATTTTTGTCACTACAGCAGACACGTTTAATGATGGTGAAGGTATTCGAGCACGGATAGGTCTGCTCTGCGGAAAAACGTGTTTCGGCCAAACCTTTCAGTTTCACTCCAGTCACAAGGCATTCGCTGGCAAACAGTTTATGAATCGGCACACGATAGTTTTCTTTGAAAAAAAAACGCATTTTGCACAAAAAAGTAACACAAGGAATCTCATCCGGTTCAAAAAGCAATGAAAGAGCGGGTAAGTCCCCTTAACAAATCATCATCTGTACTGTCTTTTGGCAGCTGTTACAGGAATGGATTTGGCATGATCCGGGATGGCGCCAGCGCTCGGATGCACTGCAGAAGTTGAGTTTGCCATGAAGCGATATCGGCTGAAATCGTCACTATTCCAAGCTTGCCCAGTGTCGGTGTTAAGACGAGAGCTTGTTCTGTCTTTCGCATTCGCTTCGAAAACGAACTTTTTTGCTTCTTCCTCGGCTCTGGTCATCAGATATCGTCGATACGGATCAGCCATGAGATGAATGCCACTGACTCCTGTGATGCCGCCGTCCGCGCGTGGACGCAAGAGAGCAGACGATGAGTGAGCGTTGTGTCGTTTCTGCAATATCAGACTGGAGCCGTCAGTTAGGTCCTTACTAATTTGCAATCAATTCGCAATTAACCACAGCGATTTACACGACCTTACCGACTGTAGAAACAAAACTGACCAACCATATGATCTTTCCCCAACCAGTCACAGCTCTGCTTACCTCACCGTAAATGACAGCGTCATTGCTGCTTCTCGCAGCAGCGCCGCAGGTGGTTGTTTCAGACGAAGCTCTGGATCTCTGGGGCTTTGTGGTGATATTTGACCTGCGTAATAAATATATTGTGCACCTTAGCAACAAAGTTTGATACAAGGTGCGTTTATTCGCTCTTTTTGCGCATTTTGCAAGTAAACATTTTTTAAAATCGCCGTTATTTTTTATTCAGGCCGATGGCATCTTCCGAATAGATGATTTTTGAGCTTAACATCAACGTGCAAACGCTCTAATTGCATTTTAACATTGAAAAATCCAAAACACTGTAACTGCATCTAATTGCATTGAAAACGTGCAACGAGTGCCCCGGTTTTTAGGCTGAAAGCTAGTAAATACGCTTTGCTGTGTTGATAAAGATCGTCTTGTCATGAGCAGTGGTTCCCAACAGGTGGGTCACAGACAAGAAGCTGTGGGGCCGCAAACTACAGTCTCAATTGTTGCTTGAAGGGTCGAAATTTTAGAAGGTATGCCCGCATCAGCATTGTGTGTTACACATCAGCAAACCTTGTCGTAGGAAAAACGCCGCCACTAAAACAAGTAAGCGCCGCCCNTTGATGTTGAGATTACGTCAGCCTCGCAAACATCTGTCCTGCTGCGAATCTATGACGCAGTTCTGGTGTGCTANGCAGCAATCATGCGCAAACCTAACTATGCTCGCCTTCCGTTGTCTGCTTCCATCCTTTTCCGNCTACCTCTGTGAAGCTGGATTTTCAACCCTTGTCCGCGTTNCTATAAAGTCAAGGAATAGACTGGAGGTTTAGGATGACATGAGATTAGCTCTCATAAACATNTCACCAAGAATTTCAAGAATAACTGCACAGANGCAAGCTCGGTCCTCCCGTTGATTAGCTTATGTGCTTTTGTTTTTCATAAGAATGCAAATACAATGAATCTAACATGTGAAATGATGTGACATCTTTAGAGTTGCAGGTGATGACTGGGGCCAAGCGCTTTTGCAAGATTGTCGAATGGGGCCNCGAGATCAAAAAGATTGGAAACCAGCTGGTCAAGCGGTCTCCTCTCTTAATTGTTGATGTAGCAGAGACATGTTTTNAAAANTCAGGCCCACGCAGAACAGATGAGTGAAGTAAAAATTACGTGAATGTGGAAATTCTCCACTTCTAGACTTGAGCAAAATGTACGAAAACGCTTGGCCAATAACTTCAGAAACCAAACAAAACATTTTTGCTGGTCTTCACGTCATATTAATTACGTCAACGTAGCTGAACACCACGCTTCCACAGCAAAAGGTTAAAACTTGGCAAGGCTACAAAAATACTGTGCGCAACAAGACACGACAAAACGTTTTATGGTACGTCACATGCAAACTCACTCTTTGTTAATAGTCAAAAAGCGTTCAAACTGATCAAACACTTTGTGCAATCCAGGTAATGGTAGGTGAAAGAAATATGATTTTGTAGTCCGCGGTATATTTAAAAATACAAATCTCGGAGTAGTGACTACAAAAATTACCCAGCAGCGATGGAATCAGTAGAGACACCATGGGCGTCGGAAGGATTTTTTCCAAGGGGGACAATAGTGGATTTTTTCAGAGGTACTCCAAAAGATTTTCCAGGGGGGACCAAAACTGGTAAAATTTCATTTTTCCCTCTTGAAACTAAGAAAACAACCTTTTTAGCTAAAAATGTAATAGGAAAATCTCAAGTTTCAAAATCCAGGGGGGACGAGGCCCTTCCCTGCCTCCTCTTTCCGACCCCCCTTAGAGACACTAGTTTTAAAGTGATGGCTACCCACCTCTGTTCTCGCGAGACACGCCTGCGAATATCTGTCTCGACCGCGTCCTTGCATCAACAAACAGAAACGAAAAACAAACCAGCAACACAGACTATATTAACTTTTGAAGCAGGCACCTGTGAATCGTAAATAAAAATAAACATTGAACACCTACCTGCGAATCGCAAACTCCGGTACTTCTATCGTGACATTTTGCCTTAAGCTCTTCGAATGTTCTTGGCGAGGAGACAGCGACACGCTCCACCGCGCCCCTCCTAATTTCTTGTTTGTCTGGTCGCCGCGTCTTATCTCTTCTTCATGTCGCGATACTTCGGGGTCGAGTTTGAACGTGACGCTTTTCGGGGGCGGCGTGTGCTCGTGCGCGCTGCTACCGTCAAGCGGCAGGTAGACAGCACTGCTGTCATTTTGTTTCACGCTCTTTTTCGATGTAAAATCGCCTGCCGCGTGACGAAGGTCCGACGCCTGCTTCGCGCCAGCGCCCACAACTCCGTAGTGTTTGGCAATAGAGTTTACGACGTGTTTGTGAGCAATGCTGTAGATTGGAGAATCCGCAGTGTTGATGTTTTTCTTGCTACCGGTTAAAGAGGCAGTCAGTCGCGCCATGCCAGAATCCAACGACATCACTCCCAGCGACCTGGACGACCTGCTGCTTACCGCGGAGCCAGATCTTTTTAAAATGGACTTAGGCATCGGCAAGGGGTCTTGCGGCAAGGTGTCCTTCGCTTCAGACAATTTTGCACTTTCATCAACTGTGCTAGCTGCATTAAAAGATCGTCGCTTTAAAAGCGCGCCATTTCCTGACACTTCCAGGTCTACTTTCGGGGCCCTGAGCGGAGGGCGCGTGTGATAACCGACCATAGACCTGTCACGAGAACGCGGCCGAAAACCATAGCTTGTTTTGTTTAAAACTTCAGCTTCGCTTACCACAGGCTTCACTCGGGTAGTGGTGGGGGTGGTGCTGCCCGGACGTTGAGGGTGGTGTCGTCGAGCCATCTCATACTTGGCCTGCGCTGCTAACAGCCTGCGAGTACTGGTCGATTGCGGTAGTTCGTGGCCCACGAAAGTGCAACTCCTATCCACCAGTGAACAACGTTCGACGGTAATTCCAGGCAGCTTCTCCAGAATTTGCATCATCGTCGGCACCTGGTCACAGACCTTTCGCGAAGCGGTTCGTATGCCATCGGTCGCAATTAGTTACCAGGCAGATAGACACTAACGTTTTAACATAACCACTCTTGCAAAGTACAAGTATGCCTATGAACCGTGCTGAAAATAGTTGCAAATAATTAGACTGTTTCTACGTTTCCACTATTAAATATGAGAATTGCCAAATGTCTGAGGAAACAAGTTTTTATTGTGCATGATGAACTCACGAACGCTACAAATATGGACTTCGAACTGCGCGATCTAAAGTGTACTCCTAACTAGACTCTAACATAAAACTTACAAAATCGCTACAGTTCATGCTGTAGAATGAAATTTATTGTGTCAACATTCGGTTGTTTTATTCAGAATTGGAGGCTTTTACTATATAAAATTGTTTCAAATTGTGCTTTGTTCGGCGTGGAGGTATTTCTAACACGTTCTGAGCAGGTAAGCGAATTTTTATGAGTTCAACGTGGCTAGAAACTGTTCACTAGCTTGGTCGCTTAATGTTGGTATGACATCGAAAAAACAACTTGGGTTCATCACTGGGGTAAAGACAACCGGCAGCGTTTGGAAGACAACTCCCTTAGTTCACTGTAAAAAGGCTTTGATTTACTGTGCGAGATGCAGTGCAGAGCCTGATATGCACTTAAGGTTACTATCTGGTTTCATCGTGCAGCTGAGTTCTTGACTAAGTGCATAAACGCCTGGAAACTGTAGCGCAATTGTTCAAGGAGAGCTTATAAAACGTCGCCGCACGTGCAGTAGGTTAACGTTGTCCGCACGGGCGTCCGCAGGATTTTTTCCAGGGCGGGGCAAAGTCGACATTTTGCTTGTCTTTTTCAGGTTGCTGGCAGTGCAACGCAAATGGACGTACACGAAAAGAAAATGTCCACTGTTACGTCAACAGTTGCTTGCAGTGTTTTCCCTGTAAGAAAACTTTACACTGAGCAAATGTTTGTTCTAGTGAGCATCGATATATTAAGACTGAGTTAGCTGAGTTCCAAACGAATTACAAACTATGTGAATTTTTAGAATAAGTGCAAAATCTTATGAATGTTGAAAATTGCACGAGATGAGATTTTGCGCAAACGATCTGATGGTACTGCACATTTGCACACCTTTAGAAGCATTGGTTTCAAAAAAATGCGCCTTATCGGCAGAAACGCTTTTTTTGACTCATGCTTCTTTATACGTAGTATAAACCAGGGGTGGGCAAAAGTGTTCAATACAAGAGTCATTTTCAGAAAACCAAAAACACCAGCAAGCCGTAAAACAGTTTGTAGCGTCAATACAAATACTGCAAAGAATGCAAGTTTTACATTAAATGATGTATAGTAATTGTGAATATTAAGTTTTTGTTTGATTTTGTAGTCACCAAAAATCTGGACAGTACGTTGTCAAAGGTATGCGAATTAATTCTCCCAAGTGTTCATCTTTCAGGGTTGCACGATGGTTTGATTTTACGAACTTCATCACAGACAAAAAAATTCACAGCAATATGTTGTGCTATACACAGAAATGTGTCATGCGCTGGTCTTTTGAATTTTTGGTATTTACCTGTTATCAGAAATTAAGTGTAGAGTGGCATTGAATAAATTTTTTAGTGACAGATTTTCTTGCATTTCAGCCAATTTAATTTCTACAGCAGTCACATTTGTGTCAAACGGTTGGTGAACTGGACAGCCATCACCGACAACATGAACATTGAATGGATTTACAAGGGTGGATCCAGGGGTTGAAGTTGGGGCGATAGCCACCCCTACAACCTGCGAAAGTAACTTTGTTCACCATGATTTTGTACAATTCGGAAAACAGCATTCGCGATATGAGGTCATTTTGTCTCCCATTGTTTTGCCAGAGCAGTGTTGTAAAGAATACTTCATCTCTCTTACAGTAGCCAAGTGAACCCGTAATGAGACCTGCTACCAAATATTGTTGAACTCGCTCCCCCTAACGTTACTGGCTGGATCCGTTCCTGATTTACCAGCAAAGCATGGTTTTAACTCTTGAAAATGGTCAAATCTGGCTTGGAACTCATCCAGTAGTTTTACAATTTATTTTAGTGTTCTTCCACTTTCTGGTCGGCAAATGCCTCTTCGCGAAAAACATTCTGACATTGGCAAAATGACAGAATGTTTTTGACATCTCGTATGTCTCTGAAAAATTTTAGTTTTTTCTGGGAACTTAAGTAGCCTACCTTGCGATTTAGATTCACTGTTGTTGTTAACACATTGCGCAGACTCCCTGGTGACTAATTTCACGAACTTGTGTAAACACATTGATAAATGAAACAAACGTTAAATAAGAGGCAATTTGAGATATTGCCATTCATCTAGAAGAGCCACACAAAATATGTTGGCAAGCAACACAAAATATGTCGGCGAGCCGCACTTCTCCCACCATTGCTATAAACCTACGTGGCTCACCACTATGAGCAGTCACTGATCACTGTCTCGCTCGCTGCATTACCTGCCAAATTGTCTGTGTTCAATAGTTACATGCAGCAAAACACCTACCACTACCACAGTAACTTCGAAGTGCATCTTCGAAGTTTTTGTTGCCATGTTATTGTTACGCAACAAAGGCCAATAGTAGAACAATTCGCTCCCGAGTTTCGCAACATGCCTCTGCAGGCAAAGAAGCGGATTAAGTGAACTGCAAGCTCATAACTGCATGTTACCAGGACAGGGAACCCGAGTCTTATGCAGGGTCAGTGTCGTATCGGCAAACAAAGTGTCATTGCAAGAATTACCCCAACTAATCAGAATTAAACTGATGATTTCACGTTTTCTAGAAATTTTGCTTCTTAGTCCCCGTTTCCAGGGGGGAAAATGCCCGTTTTTCCCCCCCTGCGGACGCCCATGGTTATCCGCCCTGTATATATGTTGGACTCAACAAAGCAATGACCATTCTGTAGTGACGCAAACAATTGCTCTTGCTTCGAAGCTCGTAGATTTTACGTGCTCGGCGTTGCCGACAGGGAGAAGTTTGCAGCAATATGCAAGTATGTAACTATTTTTGTATCATGTCTGCATCTACATACCTCAAGCGTCTGTTTCTGCATCGCTGCTTACTGGAAAAGATGTGACAGTGCCAGGCATCTAGCAACCAGTAAAGTAGTCGCAAGGCAAGCGGAGACAGGCCGTTACACTATTTGTTTCAGAGAGGAGCAATGCTCCTTTAATTTTTGAGAGGCCTAAGCCTAGTATGGGACGCAACAGTTGTGGACACTTTTGCTCAGGGCCACTACAAAGATTCTGCCAGGCAGGCTGGTTTCGCGGCTACAAAAGCTGAAGTTGCAAAATGCCAAAAATACCATGACCTCCAAAGCAATTACCACTTTCAACCAGTGGCAATTGAGACCACCGGTGTATGGCAAGTCCACTGTCCCTTTTTTGAGTGGTCTTGCAAAGAAACTTTTTGATGTGTCTGGCGAGCCCAGGGAGCGCCAGTGGCTCCACTAGCGTCTGTCCATGGCTGTGGTCAGGGGAAACGCTGCCAGCATATTGGCCTGTGTGCAAGTTTGATATACAGTAATTTTACCTGCTCCTTTTCTAGTTGCTCTTAATGTACTGGCCACCATCGCTGCCTGCCGCTTGCCCCTTAATCAATGTGGAGCTATTTCCTTCCGAATCCTCATTCTTTCTGTAAGATTCATTGTTCCCTCAGTTGTGCAGTGTTACCTCGTGCATTGGTTAAATATCTTGTCTATCGCACAGCCTATGATGAGAGTACAGTGTGGTGTCATCTTCCACATTGCTTGAAACCTCTGAGGCGAATTTTTTTTAAATGCAGAAGAAACAATGACGGTTATATTGCATTTTTTGTGAAATGCGTAACAGATAATTTGTCCGCTACATCTGGTCTACATAGATGGTGGTGTGGTGTCACTAAAGAGAAAATCTGTTAGACACGTGTCTTATTTTTATTAGATAAAATTTTTTTTTTTTTCTAATAATATTTTTATTAGAAACTAAGACATGTATCTAACAGATACATGTCTTAGTTTTAATCCATTACGTTCGCTTTCTCTTGGTGACGCCACACCATCGCTAGCAGCCCCAGCAGTGTGGCAGCGACAGAAATTCTGCAAGAGTTTGCAAGTAAAGCAAGGTTTCCATGGCCTTGTTGCGACCTTCCAGACGTAATGATCCAACGGAAAAACAACTTGCAAAACTTCATGCCTCACAACAAGGGAATATCTTATGCTGCATTCTTGCGAAATCTTCCAAATACCCCTAAGGAATAAGGGTAATCGTTCAGATGCAAGATCAACTGCAGTAGGGGTGGAACGCTGGAAAAACTCCATTTCTCATTTTTTGGGGGAGGAAAACGACTTTTTCTTACTTTTATAAATCGCGCTTAATTTATTCAAAACCAAGCGCTCGAATCACTGTCGAAAAATTCCGAATCTGAGCGTGAATTCTTCGGAAGCTTGTGGACTAGCCTTTTACAGGCATGACGCATGAACCCGGGGCTTGGACAATCAACATAACACGGGTTTTAAGCTGTGGCGTTATTTTCATATCAAACAGAGTCCGTTTTCTAACACATTAGCTAATATAACAAAGGCAAGATCCTTGGGGGCCTGTCTTGTTCTCGTAGGTACGTTTATCGTTGGTTTCCGATTGGGAGATATGACTCAAGTGCTGAAATTCTAATGAAATCGGAAGAAAAAACGGTTTGAAATAATATGACATTTGAAAACTCCTTCGGTTGAAAGAGATTCGCCCCTCACCAGGTCTTTTTGACACTTCTGTCATAGCAGCAGTAAAGCCTGCATCAGAGTATTTTTCAAATCAGTTCTTTACCCTGGTTTTCAACATGATGTACGGTTGCTTGACCAATCCACTAAACAGAAATTTAGTAATGGATCCAAAAAAAATATTAATTTTACATTCGACCAAGGCTTTTTCTGTTCTTCATGCAGCACAACCTTTGAAGTCTAATGGCATATATATCACAAATAACGCTAATAAATCGAGTGACCATAATCCAGTGGCGTAGCCAGCCCAAAAATTGGGGGGGGGAAACATGTTTGATATTTAGGAGAATAACACTATTTTGTTTAGAAAAACGCCTTTCCAAGTATAAAATGACTATATTTTCTAAAAATTTTGGGGGGCCATGGCCCCTTTAGCCCCCCTGACTACGCCTATGCCATAATTTCATCTTTCCCAACTGGAACGGGCACAATGCAGGTGATGAATTTTTCAAATGAAGCCTCGCATTACTACAAAGCTGGTTTGCAACAAAACGAAGAGCATAAAAAGTCATCGTTTTCACAAAATTGGAAACAGGTATTTTTAAGGCGCATGTTCATCATTCCCTATCGCGACCCTTACTTTTCCTGCTTCCAGTAGGAAGCCAGTTTGGGTTTCCGGACAAAGCAAGCAACAAGCAGGAAACTGCCCCAAAAAGGGGGATATGCGGTAAACTGGAACGTCCAGTCATTCTACCATAAGCAGCCTCGTAGGGCATTGGTATTTCACGAAAATCCTTTTCAGGGCATCTGCACCTCCAAAAATCGTCAAAAGCGATTAGGCCTAGTAAAATATTATGGACGTGCTATTGCAGCAACTAAAGAGAGACCCAGTCTCGAGACTCCATCAACGCATGCTACCATCAGACATGGGGTAATCGTAATCCTCAATCGTAATGGATTACAGTTTTTTGAGTAATCGCAATCGATTGAACTGTCCACACATACACGATTGGATTGTCAATTAAATCGTAATCGACGATTACTTTCGCGATTAAACTTGGACATCTTCATCCTACATCACTGTACGATGAACCGCGCTTGTGGTGGCTGGGTTTCTTCCTTTATCATCGTTTGTTATGGTTATGTTTCAGGGGAAGCTATTTGCCCGTCTGTGTGGGTTAAATCATCGATCTGAAAGCTGCGTTCGACTCCGTCGACCACGCCTCGTTATGGGCAATTCTGGCATGCATTGGTGTGCCTGGCAAGATCCTAAGGCTGTT
>JGI24159J19872_10004356_pt1 | contig 17993 bp, 9 predicted proteins | sample Ectturendosymbi4_FD_19872 | JGI IMG/M metagenome (IMG submission 19872) | reverse complement strand
GACGCAGAAACTTTGGCAAAATACTAGCTATCTACAGCTTAGTGGATTGAATAATTGGTTTTACGTGGTCATAACAATTTTTGCTCAACACTTGAATAAGTACAGTCCAAAATTGGTGGAATGACGGCGCCTTTTACCCCCGCTTGGCGACGCGTCAGGCAACAGTTAGTGATGACTGTGTGGTTTTGATCATTTTGTTGCAATTGCAAACCCGTGGACAATTCACGCTGGCCATGAAAAGACAAACTTGGCATGGTTAGCGAAATCTGCAACCGACAGAAAAATGCTTAGCTTATTGGTTGTTAGATTATTCCGCTTGCATCATATAAAGTTGAGCAAAAAAGTAATCTTCTGGCGAGTCTTTAACGTTTTTACCGGTGACTGGGGTGGTGGCGAAGGTTCGTGGCTTTAAATTGGTGATAGGCTAATTCTCCTCTGTGTTTTCTGGCCTGGATGGATAAAAGTAGATCCATCGCCAGATTAACAGCATTGGGGTGGCTTTGAGCTTCTTCTGACACTTCGTACTAGTATACAGTGAGTTGAAAATGACTTAATGGGGAGACTAGAGCTTGACTTTGGAGGTATCGATTGTGAATTTGGGGGGCTCAGCCGGCTTGCTTCCAATTCTGTTGAAAAGGATCACAACCTTTTTTAGTAACCTGGTCTAATGGGATTGATGTTTTTTCTTCACATCAGCAATCCAGTGTCGAAAAATGTGAGACAGTATTTAAAGACTCGATTGAAAATCTACCTTTATAAGTGGCGCTACATGTATTTTAGGGCAAAATGCTTTAAGGCCCAGTGTAACTCTATCACGAGATTATAAGATCGTTTTTTACGATAATCAACAAAGCTACCTAAAATAGTGTCCTGGCAAATGACTCTCATTCACGTGTTGCTTTTGGATTGTCGCTTCAGCTAGGGTTGCCATATGGCCGGTATTTCACCGGCCTGGCCGGTATTTTACTGCAAATTTAGAAGAGTCCGGTAAAAAGCCGGTATTTAAAATAAAGTGCCTGAAGCCGGTGTGCTCAATGCTTTCATCAAATTTTGTGGAGGCTATTCTGCTGAACACAAAGTTTTAAAAAATTGCAAAAGACAAATTGTTGTACTTTTCTTCCTAAAATACTGTATAAACAACCTGCAAATAAGCAATGTTTCCCGAAAGAATTTTCGGTAATAAAAAGAATACAAAGAGTGCAGTGGAATAAAACAGGTAGGGTACCTTTTAGAGACGGCTATATGACGCCGGCCATTGGCGACCGGACTGTTTTGACATCATTCGTTTTGACGCTTAGCTGCTTTGGCACCAGATTACAGACTGCAAGTGTGTTCAATGAAATTGGATAAAAATATGGGTGAAACGTAAGAATGCATATTGCGATTGTGAGCTAGACCTCGCAAATAATCAAGTGGTGCGCTTAAGCCAAAATCTTTTGCGATGTTTAGAACACGTTCATCAGCCTTAATTTGTTTAGGGAGTTTTGATTCGGAGCTTTCTGAACATTCAAATCCTCACAGCAAGCATTACGCCCTTTGTGTTTTTAGAGAGAGAGGGTTGATGCTTGCTCTGAGCAGTGGATTGCTTTTACAGTTATCTAAAACGGACATGCTAGCTTGAGAAAATGTTGGTTTATCCAAAACAATTAACGCCAAATTTTATTCATTTGCTCTCAGAAGCCAAAAACTGACATACAAGAATATGTCAGAAATTTCGTTTGACACGGGCGCAAAATATTCGTCGTCAAAATGGCAGCGCCTAATAGTCCAATTCCGGACGAAAACATGTCTGACGTATTTTTGCAAGGACACTTTCGAGGTCAATGGTATGTTTAGGGGAAAAAATTAGGAATTTGTTTTGAAGAAGACATTCCTTGATACTATGTTGCGAGCATCAATCGTAAACACAGACTTGATTTCCTTTATTCAAAAAATTACTACTGATTGAAATGCACGCAGACAAGGTGGATCACTGATTGCAGACATTCTAAATTACTGTCTTTTTCATCGATGTCGCTTCTGAAGGAGCAGTCTCGGCAAACAAGGCAGCTACGTTGAATTGCACAAACCCTCTGTAACAAAGCAAATATTGTTTTAAAAAAACTTTCAGCATATGATATCTTCAGTTTCTAAAATAAGAAGCCTTTGTCCTCGATTTCCAGCTGATGCAGTACATTGTTCTGAAACATCATTTCCGTTTAAATAACGGCAAAAATGGTTTCGAAATCATTTTGTACTTTTCCTATTACCTGGTATGCAAGGTGTAAACATTTTATTGGGGTAAGAATGCTAAAAATGTGGAAATAAATATTGAAATTCTGTTGTGAAAAGCGTTGTTTGTCATCATTAGGCAATCAAAACAAGATTGAGATTATTCTTTTTTTTTTCAGTAACTGCGATGAAGAGTCAAAGTTGACATTTGATAATGTTCTGCTTGGCCCCTAAGCAACTTATATTGTTAGTGTAGTAATGCAGCACTATTTTAGTCTTTCAAAAAAGGGTATAGAAATTAATTTTCGCAGGTAAAGAAATCAATTTTCTAAAACCTTCTCAATTAATGTCCATCACTTAATTTTATCAAGGATGATAACTAGGGCAAGTTTTGTCAATAAAGTCATTTTTTGGTAGTAAGCTTGAATGACGTGATTTTTGGCAAGAACTCTGGATAGAAAGAGTACGTTTCATATTCTTAATTTGATAGGTCAATAAAAAGTCGTTTTTTTTCACCGTTAGGTCAATATTCTTTTTATAGGGCAATAAACTAAATTTTTTATAATTATCAGTTATTAGTCAAAATTTCTTTTTAGTATTGGTGAGAAAAAGTGAGAAAATGTACAACGTTACATTATTTTACACTTTAGTTCGTCCACTTGGTGATTGGCTGGCAGTGGTATGTCACAAGACTTCGACTTATTTCGCAATAGCACATAGACTTGTGTCGCAAGTTTCGTTGAGAATTTGTGTGTTTTCGTTTAATAAATGTTCGTTTTAATGTACAATCTCAAGAAATTCTCAATAAATATCATTTATTCAGTCTAAATCTTGTTAGGTCAATAAAGTCAATGTTTTTAATTTTTAAGTCAATTCTCTTCAGTTTTTAGGTCAATGAAAACTAGCCCTAATGATAACGTATTTGCACGTACTGTCGGTTTCGGATAACAGCTGTCATCTCGCAAGAAACGGAAAAAGGTTTCTTAAAGCAGATTTTTCTACATTAGTTGAAGTAAGTAAATTTCACGTGCAACCATCGCATCTCTTTGAAACATGCTGACCCATCAGACACTAACTTCGTTAAAACGCAAAATGCTAGTTGTTAGTGAGCGTTTCTTGGGTGAAACCAGTGTAGCACGCATAGCATTTACTTGCCTAGTTCCAACTAGTATGTGTCACATGCTCGTCTGATAACCATCGAATGCTCTAGACTTGAGAGTGGCCGGCAATCACCGGGCCGCGACCCGCTACCGGTCCGTGAATACTTTGCTACCGGGCCTTGCAGAGCTGTGGCGACAGCAACCAAGACAAAATTACGAATTAGGCTGGACAAACGTAACACACTGTGGGTGTGATTGACTACTATAATTTCTAGGTTGGAGCATCTTACTGTGGTAAAACAGCCCCAGATCTCTCACTGAACCAGTGTCATGATGACTTGGGTTGTTATAAATTTGCCGGCACCAAACCATCGTTATTTTATTGAGTGTCAGTCCGCAAAATAAGGCAAGGCTTAAACCGATGCTTGGTGCAAACAAGGTTGTCGACCCCTGTTCTAAAGCAACTACTTTACATAACCCAACTTACTGTATATGACCGCAGACCTACCTGTCGTACGCATCCGGCGGGCCAGTCTGCACGTCCGCTTTCGAGAAAGACACGTACATCATGTCCTCCGCAAGGTCGTAGATGGCAATGTGGGTGGAACCAGTTTGCACGATCGACACTACATCTGCTATGGTGATCTGCGGAGTCAGCTTACCATGGTATTTTTTCAACTGCCTCGCCAGGACTTCGTTGTAACCAGGACAGAGCCAATCCATGCCTGGGGATAGGAAAGTCGCAACACGACACGTCTAGAGCCGATTAGACCGGGGATAGAACGTAGCATAAAGGAGTGCGCATATTTTCGTGCTGGCTGTGTGGCACGATTGTAGTTGAAGTATTTGAAGATTATGACATTTTATCCTCAAATAGCCACAAATGGTATTTAAACATTGACAGCTCATTCAGAAATGCTGATGCAAGTTATTATTTTGAGCAGTTACACTTTACGTACAAATTTGTTATACCACCTTGTTGCGAAAGTGAGCATGCATCTACACAGAACTGCCGGTTCCATCCCTAGCAATGCAACTAATTACTGGCAATCGAATACTAGTGTTCGATTCAAAAGGAAATTTAGACTTGGAAGGAAAGGTCTCTTAAAAGTTTATTTGCTAAAAGTTAAAGTTTCTTTGGAATTCCAACCTGCAATTAATGATTTCAGACTAATAGACGTCATAAGGAATACAAACAGATTTATTTTTTGTTTAACGTTAAGCTGTTCAACTGACGCATCTGAAAATGTAAAATTATTGCATCCACAGCATTTCAAACAATACTGTCATGAATACTGCATAAAAGATAAAAGGTGAATGAACTACCAGCGAGAAACCTACTGTGATTATTAACTCTAATTAGCAAACACAAAATAATAAAGTAAAAGTAGCAATTCAAGATCGTTGTGTTACTGAAACTGCAAAAGCAGCAGAACCGCCATTGCGTTTTATTAGCCTTGAACAACGTCAGTCATGAGTACTAGGCGTTTCTATTATATTGATACTAATCGTGACTATACCGTAGTAAACGATGTCGGTGATTCTTGGATGCCATGGAGCGACAGGACGTAAGTTCTGGTCGTCAAAGAAGTTGGCAACACCAGCCGAATACTGAATTCCTCGGAATCCTCTGTTCTCCTGTAAACAGCAGTTTAGCGGTTAACCACATAATATCTATTGTTGGCACGGACATTTTTTCACCGGCTCGGCTCTGACATTAATACAGATGACTATTTGGACGAGCTCTTGGCTGTCCTCCGTGGCAGCAGTGCTCCCTTGAAATGACTCTCTCCATTTCGCTTCAGTCCACTGGTTTAAACAAAATAAATTAGTTGCGCTTAATGGCATGCAGCTTGGTGTTTTCCTTGTTTAGCTTCGCGATGTGTTGGCATGCTGTATGCGTTTATTTCCGCAAGCCACTGCTAGCCGAATAGTCCAGCCGGGTCTCTGTAGAAACATACAAGTATCGCCTGCTCGAGACACCCGCTCGCTTTGTATTAGCCTAACAGAAGCATTGCCATAAGATGATTTTTACAGTGGTGCAGCTCGCAGCAATCTGTTCAGATGCAGTCTTGTTTTAGTATTGCTTCCTCTGAATATATTCAGAATTCCTACTCTGAAATTGATACAAGTTGAAATGGAACGCATGAGCACGTAGCCAACAGGCAGAACAGCAAATGGAATCTGCTTGCAAGAGAATCAGAGTTTCCCCGTAGGTTTTCACAGAGCTTGATCGGAAACGGATGGCCAGTCACTAAAACGAGGCTAAAGTGTTGACATGTAGTCCGTAGCTTGATGCGAATAGATTACCTCGAAATTCAAACTAGACATTGTACTTGCAATCCATGATCATGCAGATTTTTTAGCATTAGGGATGCGCAATATACTCGTTTTAGTGACTGGCCATCCGTACTCTCTTTGCATTCATTCTGGAGTATCCTAAGTGGCCTGAGACCTTGGTTTGGTTAAAGCGCTCAGTTCGGTGCTAGTTAGGTGAAAGAACGGCTATATTCACGTGGTCCATAAAGAGCTAAAGAGAATTCAGCCATAAAGGATAAAAGGACGGTCGCCAGTTTTCCTTCAACTACCCAAATCTAGCATCAAAAAATCTATGTGAAGAGCGCTTGATATTTCGAAGGAAATAGTTTTTAGGATCCATCGCTGTCTTCATTATTTTTACCTCATACTTTTGGTATGGTATTCTTTATCACCTGGGAATTCTAACGTGCTCTTGTAACTCACTTTGCCGTCTCCAACACCCAATATCAAGTCGCATGTGCGATGGGCATTCGCGATTCGGTTGATTGCATCGTCCAATGTATAGTCGAACTGGAGGATGTCTCGCAGAATGTACTGTAGAAAAATCCCTCTTTTGAAAGTCAACAGACACGATTTAACGTAATGCACTGGCAAGTTTGTAACGATTTTCTAACACTCACGGTAAAAGGTATTCCGAATCTAGACTCGCCGCCAAAACCTCCGTCTGGGAACGAAGCTCCAATTTCTGAAATTGCCATTTTGGCCGAAGACATCCCAGTAATTAATCCAACCCAACCTTAAAAGCAGACAGTTTGGACGATAAACAGTGCGAACTGTTGGGGGTTAATAAAACATTTCTTCGAACCATAGGACCATTTTCTACACTGATAAAGGTGTTACTATAAGTCGTATGTGTAAAGGGTGCATTTCTAGTGGGTGTTGAAACCTATCAAAAGTGTAAAGGTAAAAATGCAGCTAAAGCCACCTGAGTTAAACTTTAATCAAAGAGTCTTATAGACAACTAAAGTAATGACTTTTTCAAGAAAAATAATTTTAGTTTTGCTTACGGTAAACTACGTGGTTTCAAAGACCAACTTGCAAATGCAAGACTGCAGATACCGTTTGATCCTTTTTCACAAACAAATCAATGTTATGTAATGTCAGAGGTATATGAAAGTGTAAAACAAATCTGGATGAAACATTTGTCCAATGACATTCTGCATGGCACACTTTCAGGATAAAGTCGGCACTGCCGCAGCCACCTGTATGATTCAGACAGAAGATTTTGCTGAAAAAAGGAAAATTAATTTTTGCAAGGTTTTTCTCAAAAAGAAATCCAGGACATTAGTGAATAGCCTTCATTAAAAACATTATTTCTATCTTCACACAATCTGCACTCTTTTTCATTTTCCTGCAATACAGTTGAAACCTCTTATTTTACGCTTTATCCTCCTCTTACACCAGATGCATGTAAAGCATGAACAATCAATTTTAGGAATTCTGCAGTGGCCATGGGTGTTTCAAGAAAAACCTAAAATGTCAGTTTATAGTTCCAACCACATTCAACGCTTGATAGCACAGCCATTAACCAGTAGAGTTTTAGTGCTCTTACTTGTCCATCCAACGTTCACAAATGCGCTGTTGGCCTTCATTCCATTGGGCCCTGTTTGATTCGCATTTGGGTGGTATATTGTTACCTGCGGGTAGTTTCTGAAAGGACCTGAAACATTTTTACTTTTTTGAACGCAGTGAAAAGGTTTCATGCTTGTCATAACACTGGTCAACACAAAAAGAAATTTGGAGTGCCTGCAATGATAAGCCTTTATCAACGTGTATTGGCAGAACTGATTTCAAAATTTACTTTCGATTTTTTTTCATCATCTTAGTTTTTGGGACCTTGTGTATATGCTGGGTCTCCAACTACTTACTGAACCCTGGCAAAGCAACAAGTGTAGCAGTTTACTGGTTAATTAATGCAAAAGATATCCTGAACTTGGTGATGGCAAGGTCGCAATAGAAGCACAACATAGGGTTAATTTCCCTGTGCCCTTTTTGAATACTGCTCCTATAAAAAGTGGGTGTTGCACGCTTGAGATGCGTCTGATAGTAGTAAATGTTTGCCTTTGAAGAATGTGAAACGTTTTGGTCTTGTATAATACTGACAATGTTTGACGGTTCCTCACCTGAACTGCCTCCTCTCCACCTGAATGGAATTGAACAGTATCGGCGTCGGTGACACGCTTCAAGGGGTAATTTTAACCGCACGTGGGCGCAGTATGAAATGATAATCTGAATAGACAGTATTTAGGTTTGCCTTGATGACCAGCGGGCAGACATGGAGGAAACGTTGATAGCGCGGGGGCAATGCTCCACAACCCCCTGTAACGCCGACACTGGAGGGTATTTTAATTTCTGTGCGGTCGGTGGCACAAGCTGTGCTCCACGTGCAGCCGTGCTCAGAAAACTGTCAACAAGGCCTAGATCAGTCTTTTCCAACGTGCGGATCGCGACCCCAAGTGGGGTTGCCTGTTTTTGTTAGAGACGTATGATGTTATTGATTTTTTTCTAGTACAGTGAACGCTGCTTAACTGAGCACTGCAGTGTATAGGACAAGCTGCTTTTTAGAGCAGTGTTGTCAGAAACAGTTGAGCGAATATTTTCCCACAATAAATTGACCAATTACTTGAGGAAGCACATCGAGAAGTTGGCGTATGACAATAGCGTGAATTTACCCAGGTTGGAGATTTGTTTGATGGTCTGATGATGTCAAGCGGAGCACGGGCCAAAATATAAGAACCCTTGCTCTGACCCGCGCAGTTGAACGGCAAGGACAGCAATCAACTTTGGTATCATAAAGTGTGCAACGATCATTATCAGCAATTCATTCAGCAACACGCTGCCTGTTGGTTTTGACTCGCTTCTGAAATCATCCAAGTTGTGCCAGAAAACCCGTTGAATTTTTCAAAAGTAAGTTGAAATGCATTTCAGTGCAGAAAAGTGTGATGAAAAATTCACTGAAACTAATAAATTAGCTGTCTATTCTTCGTATGTTGCTTCCTGCCAAAACTTCAAGCAGAAGAAGGATCATACAATAGGAGAAAATATGTTAACGCCCGCTTTGAAAGAAGTTTTAAAAATAATGATTGGATACAAAGAAAGTTAAAATTAGGTGGAGTGTCTTGTCATATAACTCAGTGGAAAGACGCATAGTTACGTATATCTAATGATGTTCCCAAACAGATTCTAAATCAAGTGAAAACGTCTCCAATTTATTCCACTGAATTGGCTGAATCTACAGGTATAGCATGTATGCCGCAGTTTTTTGTGTTATTGGCTCTATCAGCAATATTGCAGTATCAGAAGACTTTTTTGCAAAACCTTGATGCTACGCGCTAAGAGGTGGGGATATTTTTCAATGCTTGGATGGTTTCTTAACAGACAATACTATTTTCTTGGGAAAATGTGTTATGATATGCTGCAAAGAGACAAATGCAGATGGCGCAGCGGAATATGCAGTGTCAAACTTGGATGTAGGAAAATGAATCAAAAACAAAGCACCAAATGCAGAACGGCAGACTTTCTTATCCATATTTTTTTTCCATAGACAGACAGCAGGCCCTTGCAGCAACAAAATTATGTGAGGAGCTGCGCAAAACTTTAAATTTTGTTGCAAAATGTATGACAATGCAATGCCATTTAATGGGAGTTTAATTTCGTTTCTGTGTGACGAAATAGATGCTGAACACAAAGCAGCTGCACATTGAACCGTGTTTATGATCTGTGAAAAAAACATGTTGCCTTTCCGATGCAGAAGAAATATGTAATGTTGTCTCAAAAAGTTTCAAGAAAATTTCAACGCAAAGATTGTTTGTCTTGCTCATACACATGATTTTCTCAACATTCTTAACCAGACGTTGGAAACCTATTTACTGACGGGCGAAATGAGTTGTGGCATATCATGGACGGGACTTAAAAAATCCTATTTTATCTTACGATGAAAAATACAAAAAGTATTCTTAGGGTATCTTTTACTTCTTCTTCATCGATTGGGCGAGTTTTTCTAACCCACTGATAAGCCGCACTAGATCTCAGCGTCCCAAGTATATCCCAAAACTAGTCAAACATTTTAGGTAACAATATTTGTGCTGACCAGTGATTCAGAAATTAATATTATTGTGGTGAGAATGAATTGAAAAAAACAAAACAAGTAAAATCAACAAATGGGAAATAAAAATAGTTTAACCATCCATGTTCCAGTCCAAAGCTCTCAGTTGCAGTATGCCGCTTTCAGCTGGAACAGCTGAGTTCCATGCACCAAACATCGAGCAACTCCCTTTTGTCAATTCTCCCAACATGTGAATGCGTTGGATTTTCTGACCAACAAAACAAACTAACTGTTGCTGAATTTATAAATTAAGTCTTTATCACGAAAATGACGTCGCCTTGTAGAAAGTAAATTGTTCACTTTCTAAGACAAACTCGAACGTTGACTTTTTTGTAAGCATTTATATTCAGTTAGCTGAAAAGCATTGTCCACGAAAATGCAACGTTATCACAATTTAAATAGTCCCAATTCTACCTTTTTCCATGCAGTCTTATTTGGATCATTTTATCTCAAACCGAAAGATTGCTCAATCAAAGTAAAAATAAAAAAGAGTGAACTTCAAAAAAATAATTTTGCCATCACCAGAAGTTTCGTTTCTAACCTTGTAGTCTAAGCCAGTAGCGTCGGCGATTCCTTTTATTTCTTCCAAAAAGTAATCTCCAGTGTATTTAGACGTAGCAAGAATTTCCAAGTCAAGGGCTACTTCAGTCCTGCAATGTAAACCACATCATCGAAGATTTCGTAGTTTGATGCTCAACAATAATAAAGTGTTAGTGAATTTCACCCATTAATTCCAGACATACCTTTGTTTTCCACCAGAACGTCGTGAAAAAAACGTTAATAGAAATACTTTCCCAAGTTTTCCAACTTTACTTTGTTGTACCAAAACATGGGTTCAATCAAAATATTTTTCATAGTTTGCTTTTACCGCAATGTTTACAATATCTTCTAATACTTAAATCATCTTCAAACCAAGCCCCATTTCTTTATCTCTATAATTACCCAAGGTTTGCCACGTCCCGCAAAAACCAATCGTGAAATTGCCACTTCACTTGAGATCCATTAATTGCCTCAATCTGCAAAAAATGAAAACATTTTCTCAAGCAGTCAAACGTTGATAGGAAATTAATTTCTATAAGCTGATGTTTTCTAAACGAAAAAGTATTCCACTCATATCAGCGGGTGGTAAGAAACAAAAAATATTTTTCGTGACGCCGCTGGGTCCAAGGTCAGCTGGACTGTCTCACGATATCAAAAGAACTGGTTCAATTCATTACGCAAATCGCAAATGCAACAAACCGAACTTTTATCACAAACATGGCACGCGATAAGAGCGATTACGCAAAAGAGCAATACTGATCTGAGTTGCTGGACAGCAAGCCACAGCTTACCACTTGATCCTCCAAGTAGAGCCATAGTTCGTTCATAAACGCGGTCGCTTTGTCCTTTAATAATGTTCCATGAGCATATCCCATTTCGTAAGGCGTACCTACAAGAAGCACATACCGCGTTTTGATTTGGTTTATGGTGTTAAGAGGCGGCCCTAAGTAAACGTCAACCACGTCATCGGCATGCTTATGAAAAAGCACAATTTAAGCTGGCAAAAGAAACAAAGGTAGTAATTTTCTTTTTACGCGTTTTCAACCAAATACTAGCCAGTCTTATGCTATTACTCGATTGAATTGTCTTACTCCCCTCCAAACGTTTATATTTCTTGGCACATGTCGAATTTAATTGGATTTAACCTTGAACTTAGTTAACCCGAAGTTTAGTTGATTGAGTAAACAAGATTACGCCTAACTTAGATTTTTTCATATGTAAGCATCTGTAATGGAAATGAGAGCAACAAACGAAAACAAACTATCATGTATAAACATCTACTATCGACATGTCTTAAGAAGCAATTTAAATCCTAGAAAATACTGTAACACGTACTTTTGTGTTCTCATTAGTTGATAAAAACGTGTCAACCTGTCGTTGTTCCTTGAAATTAGAATACTGCGTTTCACTTCTAACATTGCAAATATTTTCCACCTGTATAGCTGTCAAATTTTTATGGAATTGTGCAGTGAGCTATAACTTAGAGGACAAAATGAATGTTAATTTTCAAAACCCAAATCACGAAAAACACGTATTGTCGTAGTTGCGAAACTCCATATGTGTGAAAACAGCGTACGCAATTTTATCAAGGTATTCCTAACTTTTTTGTCACTGAAATTGCAAATATGGCTCCACGATATCAAAATGAATGATTTTATGACTCTGTATTTATATACGAATGACTATATAGCTTTTCTAGCGAATGTGTGCAAATTTGAACCACACGTAAAGCAATCATTAAAGTATCAAACTTTGTCAAAAGCAGATGGCCAATGATTATTGCTAAAGTCAGTTGAATAGTAACTACAATAAATTTTCCCACAGGTAGCCAAACTGCTGTTCGCGGATGATACTACAGATATGCTAATACGCTGTGCAGCGCACAAACTATTTCAATGTGTCTCGGAAAAGCAAACCCACTAATGCTACATGCTAGTGTAACTCTACACAAAACATCGCTTGCAAGTAGTTCTCAGTACAACCTACGAACCCCAGACGTGCAAAACATTAAGAGCTGGATTTTCTTCACCGATGGTGTACAATTTTCCATTTTTCGTTGATGCTACGAAGTGCAGATCGGCCTTAGTGATTGGGTTGAGATTCGGCTGGGCGTCGGGATTAGGCTATGCAAGAAAAAAACTGTCTTTGTCAAACAAGTAAATAAATTTCCAAGTAATTAGTTTATGCAACACAAAGCAACTCTTTACCTTCCCACTGCATTGAGCTGCAAAAGTACCACTCAGGGTGAGTAGTAAGACAGTTAAAGCAACCAAAATTCTCATTATCGGAAAATCGTTATGGCTGTCTTTTTCAGGTACTTAACAAAAACGCAGAAGGAATGTTATTTCTGAATCTAAAACGAATTTATGCATAACATCACCTACACAAAATAAATCTTAAAAAAACTTCTTTAATGTACACCTAATAGCTGCGACATAATAAACGCTTTGTGCGAACTCATGACTGCTGATGCATTTAGATCTCATCAATGTACGAACAGCCATTTCGGTAAACATGTTTGCTTTAGTCGACAAATACTGCAAACGCTTGCAAACTCGTATGTCATTGTCAAACAGAACCATTTCATTGAATTATTAACCTACAGAAGGAAAACGCAGCGGCATTAACCGCTGCGTGGTACTGGGAACAAGTGCCTGACAGCTACAAACCACAAATCTTTGTTGTAACAACAGAATTTAACTTAGGATATCACTTAACATTTGGAACATTTAAAACATATGGCGGATCATAAGGTGGTGCTCCACTTGGAGCAAAGATCCTAAAGGGCTTCCACATTAAAAAAGATGTGGCATTCCACAATTTAGTTTGAACGTAGCCAATTACTGTTGCAACAACGAACAACATGCATGATGTGCTTTGTATGACATGCACCAAAAACAACGCTCTTAAGGCGCTTAAATTCGGAACCATACTTGTTTGCTGTATAAGCATACTAGGAAAATCTTAAGAACTTTTGTTAGATGAAAAAGTTACAAAGCAAGAAATTTAGAAGGGCACTGCAATGAATTCCACTATCAGGGCCGGCGCAAATCATTCCAGCGCCCTAAGCAAGATCCATTTGCAGCGCCCCCTCATAGTTTATGATGCCATCCTCCTCTATCAAGCGTGGCACAATCTGTTTAAACGTAAAAAATACATCCTCTTCAGGGCATCTGACTAGAAAACCGTATGGTTATTTCAGATGTCCTGGGAACAAAATAAACGCTGATCCAATGTGGTTTGTTTTCTGTTGCATGATTCGATGTTTGCTTATGGTTGTTCCTAAATAAACTGATACTCTTTCCTCTTTGTAAATCTTAAATTTGCCGGTGCGTCCTAGGCAAAGTCCGTTCCAGCACCTCTCCACCCAAAAAAAACTTTTAAGGACGATTTTTTTACATCCAAATAATTCATTCGATGCATGCCGAGTTTATTTCAACACCAAATTCACCTAAATATTATGTACACAAATAACAGGCGTTAAAGCTTTCACACCAACAAAAATTCTAGCATAGGCCTCAAAAACGTTTTTACAGTCTGGTGCAACAATCGACAAAATTCTACACGGAAAGAAAGCTTTGACGTTCGCGAAGGTCACCATTGCTGGTTATGTTGCGTGCCAGTTGGTATCCCTTTGTTACATAAATTAAAGCTAGGTGATGCCTCCTATAATTTAAATCTCACTGATTAACCAGGCTACTAACGCCAATAACGCTGGAGTTTCGGCAGCTTTTCCTAATCTGACTACACTTGATGACTGAAACATGATTTAGTGAAGGCTTCGACATAAACCTACTCGGGTAAAAGCGGCGCAGCCAAGAAAAATGAAGAAATGAAAAGAACACAGGTTGTAACCTTAAAATTTTGCAGTGATTAGAGAGCTTGATCGAATATGGCCTGGAGAGCATGCTTTGCTGGTCCTGACAGCACATCACTGATAGACTATTGAGCACCCTGGGCAAGATCCTTTCCAGCACCCACCCTTCATATACAAAGATCCTTACTCTACTATCACATATATTACGGAAATACGAAGGACGTTTTATACATTAGAAAATAATAAAATTCATAGAAAGTTGCGACATAGCTTGCCTAGTATATGTGAAATTGAAATTAGTAGGAAAAATATTAACCCTTCTGCAGCAAACCTGAAATAGTGTTGTACCTTCACCTTCTCATAAACTGTGTAAACGTGTTTCATTCACTTTCATCGTGTTTATTCCCTTTTTGGTGCACGTCCGTCACTTTATGAACCACACAATTCTATTCTTGGCGCTCCCTTTGGCCCAGAGCTCTAGGTAGCCGCCAAGTTTGCCTAATGGTAGCGCCGGCACGAGCCACTATGTACACCAGGTCAGATTGTTTTATCTGGCTACAGAGTTTTTAGTTGGAATATATTTTTGTTTCCTACTCGGCTACGGGCCTAGACATGTACTTAAAATGTGTAATTTCCTTTAAGTTTTTTTTTCACTTTCCTTATGGACATGTCCATGCAATTCTTCTGCGTTTCTGGCGATTGGGAATGCTTCTCAAAACATTGTATTGCAAACATTTGTCATTAAGACCCATCCTGAAACGTTATGTTGACTAGTGGGACACTTGCCAAAAATCCAGCATTATTCGTGATACGGTAAAGGTAAATCTATGAATTATATCTGTTGTATTCTGGCTCACGTTTTCCAGACTGATCAGTTCTTAACCGTTATCAATCACACTTTTACGCACTGCAAATGTTTTATTGAACGCCCATTAGCCAGCCTGAATTTTTGCAAGAATGGTAGGCGATTCGTAAATCTCACAAACAATATCATTTGTATAAATCACATCCTTATCAGCGTTGTTCGCAACAAGCAGAAGTATTGCTCTTACACACTGCACTGATTCAAACGTGGTGGCGGTACAGATGACCAAACACTAAAACAGCAGAACAAAAAGCAGGCAGATGTAAATCGAAGCGCATTATAACCAAGATCACAGCAATCCACGACAAAGATACATAACTTTCAAACTTTGGTATAAAGTGATAAATTGCTTTCGGGAATACAAAATTGGGCAAGCCGGCGGTTGGTACACCCGCGCATTTTGAATGCATCGAACAAAAAACTGTGGATGCGAGGTCCGTTGGAATTCAATCGCTATTATGGACTGAATTGTGAGAGCAACCGTTGCTTCGAAATCATTCGAAATTCTGCGCAGCTCGCAACGAGGACGATGTCAGTGACTGTCTAACAAGTTCTGCAAAATTTCAAAAACAACAATTGCAATTGACTGTTGCGGTGCAGGCAAAAGGATAATAGAACACTGCCGTGTGTTCAGGGGCGTAACGAGGCTAGGTAAGGGAGAACAATGCCCCGGTCGCCGATTCACTGGAGGGCCCCGAAAAGTCCAACAATGTCGCAAGTACCTTCATCAATGCAGTACATTGGCTTCCAAAAGAACTTAGGTTAGAACATAGGCACACCAAACTTGTTCCTTGCCCCGAGTGCCATCTAACCTCGNTACGTCCCTGCGTGTGTTCCGTGTAGTGTGATAACGCAACGACAGAGTTAGGGATAATTACTACACCGCCTATAGTTCGAATCACAACATTCTTCAAAACAAGCTGAGTCTAATCGTTGACCAAGACCAGCTGAAACCAAGGAAAGTCATCAATGATAACAAGTCATAAAAATTGATAAATCAGTCTTTGCACAAGATAATTTCAGCGGGAAACTTTATTATTTATATTTAGTAATCAGTCGTGAACACTTGAAAAGGTGCAATTCGACTGATTTAAGTCGAGCCTTGTTGAAAGAATACAGAAACTAGTGATCTATGGTGAAAGACTCGAGTTATTCAGTTCGAGTGATCGATTCGAGTCGTGTAAACTCAGCGTGAGGAAATAAGTTTTTTGGGAAACTGCCTTTCCGGACGTTCTACTAGTATCCTCTAACTACATAAATTGGTAACGCTTCCTTTGCAAAACGAACTGCTTGTTAGCACGGCTGTGGAGCTGGAACCCAAATTTCAGGCTCCAGGCATAATATTTTTTCGGCTCCAGCTCTGGTTCCAAAATAATTTGGTCCAGTGAAAAGTGTAAACCATAGTATTATTTGCATTTTTTCACTATTTCCCCAGCATAGGAGAGATGTCCACAAACGGGTGCAGTCGCACTGAATGTGCAAAAAATTACACTCGATATACCCTACCTTCAGAAAATAGAGTGTAATTGAAAAGCTTGGATTTTTTCACTATTTATCATTTAGAAATGAAATTTTCAAAACTATGGCTCNAGGCTCCGCGCTCCAATCATCTAAAATTGATTATACTCTGATATATAGCCCTGCTTGTCAGGATCTCCATTNGATGAAGAGCCACACCGAGCGCAGCGTGCATTGCATTAACGAGAGAAAACAATGAACGCAAAAAAACAAAAAAACTTAAATTCTTTGTTCAAACATNGACTGCTCATGGTTTAGATGCAATAGACAAGATGATGAAAACGAAGTATTATCGCACTTCATCGCAAAAAACATTTTCTGCCAGACCACATTGTGATTTTTACCTGTGACCGAGTCACGTGGCACTGTCGAAAGTCCGCGGCGAGAACGTTTTAAAGAAGAAATTTCCGCTTTCTTGATGAAATCCAGAAACGATCGAAGTGCAGGAAAGGTCGCTTCGCTGTCCTCGGATACAAAAGCATCATCATCTTCGATTGCCGAAGAATACGCTTCTAGAAGGTAAAAGTGCAAAGTAACTACATTTGTAAAACCTTACGACATTATACTTGAAGCAGAAGATGGCGCGTAGTTGGAAACGATGAATGGAGAAATAATGTCTTACAGCAGAGACAGTGCGTTTAATCTTCGCTGACCTGCAGCCGGCAGTAACAGTGAGCTCGCCAGAAGCTCAGAAAGACAAGCAGAACTTTTCGCTAAAATTTCGGTTCTGCAAATTGCCAAAAACATGTGGGTGGTTTGCTATGAAACGTATTTTGAAATCTCGCAAAACTCACGACAACATTCACAGCCAACAATAACTTGTTTGTTTATCGAGATATACCTGGAGCTGCTGACGACACCGTGCTGCTCCGGGAAGGACCGGCAGCGGAGTCTGTCAAGTAAGACGCCACGGTCTGCTCCTTTTGCTGTCCCTGTGAGCAAATCGCAGGTAAAACAACATAGTTCAAAGGAATCAGCGTTCAAAATATCTCCAACAGACAGTGATTATTTGGCACGAAAACAGCATCAAGTTAGCGTTCAGACGAGGAAAATTCCTGGCACCAAGTTTTCATATCGAAAGTCACAGAGGTTAAAGAGCGAATGAATAAATGCACCAAACCCACACGTTCCACCAATATTAAAAAACTCACAGCATTAACATGACATATTTGAAATACTTATTTGTCTGAAAATATTTTTTACGAATACATCCTCAATTATAAAATCGTTATTTCATGACGTCACGTCTGCATACAGTTTGAGAGCATTAGCCAAGGAATTCCCAGTTCCAATCCAATGACAAGATCTACAAGCATATTAATTGTGTACCAATGTGTTCCACTACTGATCCTTTGCTTGCCACCTTTAAGATTGAACTACGTTGTAATCACGCTCTTGCCAAAATCATTGTTCAAAAAAATCTATTGCGCTTTGTTACAAGAGTTGTAAGTCGGGTTGGGCTTTTCGCGTCGGGCAGGGTTCGGGCTTAAGCTTGTCAAAATGTTTCGGGCCGATTTC
>JGI24159J19872_10004355_pt1 | contig 17994 bp, 14 predicted proteins | sample Ectturendosymbi4_FD_19872 | JGI IMG/M metagenome (IMG submission 19872) | reverse complement strand
TACAGTATTAGTGTAGAAGGCAAAGAGTTCTTATGACGACACATGTTAAAACCACTTGAAGTTTTATCAATCATAGCAACTGTGAGGTCACAGATTCTATGTCATTTAGCTGCAAATATTACATGTGGACTGAAATCACTAACCCTTGCAGATTCAGAAGTCATCACTGTAGAATGCCACAAGTTTGAGAGTGTGGACTGGCATAAAGTGAAAGTTGTATTTAAATTCCATGAAATATGAGGGCTGTTGACTATAAACATATATAGTTATAGAACATTGTTTTGATTCATGAAACAGATATATTATCATCATAGGTTTAACATTTGATGCATGTATGCCATGAGTGTCAATGAAATTACTAACTGGCAGTTTCAGTATTGGCATTTCAATAATATTTCATTTTGTACACCAGTGCTGGTGTTATGAACTTATTTGCATTAAGGGATATTGCATAAGCGCGAAAAAGTTTGAATGAATGTTCAGCTATTTCTAGTCAGGATTGATTGATTTAAATCATTTCATTTAAATCAGTGACAAAATCAAAAAAATCAAGCGAACAATGATATGCAGTTTTGAAGCTTTCTGTGATTTGTACGACACATTTGTAATTGGTAGTCTAATCGGTTTCACTTATTGTTGAAGAAGGCAGAGACTTCTTATGACAACACAAGTCATAAAATCAAAAATTTTATGAAACATACCAACTGTGAGGTCCCAGATTCTATGCCAACTAACTGCAAAAATGATATGTGAACTGAAATCACTAACACTTGCAGACTCAGAAGTCAGAATGCCGCAAGTGTGAAAGTGTAAACTGGTATAAAGCAGCCTGTAGCTAGGTTAGGAGGGCAAAATACACTGTTAGAAGGGCAAGATTTTTGTTTTTATTACAGTATATGTTTTAAACTAACTTTTCTTCTGGGCACAACAAAATTTAGGATCACTACCCCTGAATGCCCCCATGGCTACGTGCCTGGCTTGAAGTAAAACTTACATCTAAATTCCAGCAAATATGTAGGCTGTTGACTGTATTTTAAAACATATTATTGATTCAGATTAATAATACACGTATATTACAGGTTTTTACCATTTTATGCATGTAAGTTAGATTTCGTTTTGTACACCGGTGCTGGTGTTATGAATTAATTTGCTTTAAGTGTGGTGAATAAGTGCAAAGTAATTTTGAATGAAAGTTGAGCTGAATTCTAGTTGCTGTGCAAGAAGAAACAAAGCACAAAAAAGTTATATTAAAGCAAAATTTTTAAAATAAAAAATGACTACTTATTAGGTGGCCATCCTCTACACATTAAATAAAAAAAATCATGAAAATTAAAAAAAAATCTGATTTAAATAAAAAAAATCATGATTTTTGTCAACCCTGGTTTGTGCTGGTGTTGGTCACAGCTGTGTTTTAAATATCCATTTTTGCAAAAAACGCTCGTACTTATTTCTTCGACCTGCTGCCAGTCAGGGGTGACAGCTGAACATTGCAGCATTGTGATCTTCAACGCTTCAGTTGTGATCCAGTTTCGTTTTGCGTGGAGCAATGTCACATACGTCAGAAGTACGTGAAAGTAAAAAGAAAATGGAGGGGTTTTTGGTTCATCCACTGATGCCACGCCTTGGCTGGCGCACACTTGCCCTTGTTTCCTGTTCAGGGCCTAGTTAAAATCGTTTGGAAATAAAGCAGCCCGGTGGCGTTTGTTGCCGAAAGGCCCAGATCAGATTTTACCCTCTGTCCTCCTCGTATATGACATTTACTGCAAAAGCTCACATTTGCGCCATGTTCGTGCAGGTCTTGACGGACAGCCAAAGCTGGCGCAATTATCCACCGAGGCACCAAAGCGTGTCGGTAAAAATGCGCGTTTTATGAAGTTACCACTTCATACTCCTGAGGAAATATTCGCTTAATGAACTGATAATACCATCAGTGGCGTAACGGACGGGGGGCAGGGGGCGGCTCGCCCCCCCCGGTAAGCTAAATGTAAAAACTGGGCCCTCTTTAGTTGACACTTTCGATATTCAGTATTGTCTTGGTTTTCAGTTCTTTTCTCGTTGTTTTTAGCTAGTGTAGATATCCACGACATTCGGATTCACTATCACTTCACTTTTTCTGAGTGTTGGCTAGTGGGCCCCTTTCAGCTGAGTTTTTCGCCCCCTGGCTCAAACGTCTAGTTACGCCATTGAATGCCATCGCTTGCCGTTTTACCAGGTTGTCCGAAACAAGCAAACTGCGGGTCAGCCAAGCTCCGCGCAGTTCGTCTTGTGATGTGTTGACAGAGCCAGACGTGCGTCCTCAGCTGATATCTTTCAGCTGTTTGTGGTTTTCTGTCTGCACCAGTTAATCATTGACTGGTCATTATTATTAATCGCGAAACGGACGCGCCTGTTATACGCATTCCGTATCGAATATATACGGAACGGTCCATTTTTCCTTTCTGAAATAGTCTAAAACAATAAAATAGCATATGCCGTGATTTCACGCTCAGGCTTTCAAAGCCCTCTTCTGAATTATCGTGCCACCTTATTCAATGCAAGTGGGTTTAGCTTGTTTCATTTGCAATTCCACTATTTCAAGACCTTCTAGGAGGTATTTCGCCAACTCACTTCGGGAATAGTTCATTAAGAAGAAAGGAAATGTGCACGCATAATAAGTATCGATGAATGCAATTTTATTGGGCATTTATACATATATAGATAGAAAATATTTTTAGAAGCAAAAAGAGAACGGCAACGATGCGTGTTTCAACGATGATTTCCTAAGACTTCATTTTGCTTGATTGTAAATAGCATATTTTCTCGGAACAAAAGTATACAATATAGAAGCACTATGTGCAATATTCAACACACACCTGTGCAGCATGGAACACACACATGTGCAACATGGAACACACACCTGTGCAACATGGAACACATACCTGTGCAACATGGAACACATACCTGTGCATCGTAATACAACGCAAGTATGATTGAATGCACGTTCTAGAAATTTTAAATTTACTTGTGGTAGTCTTGGTTGGCAACACTGTATGCTCATTCATATTTGTCATATTCATATTTTTGGCACATTTCTTGAAAGTGATATTTTGTTTTAATTTGACACCAGACTTACTGACAAATTGCAACTGCCATTATTGCATTTCCTAGGCAAGATCAGTATCAGCTTAAAGCTTTTAGTTCGCGCAGTTGTTTAGCGACTTTCCAACACTCAACTTTATTTCAAGAATGTTGGCGATAAACTTGCTGTTGCCCGATGTAAGATTGTAAGGCTCGAGTCTGTCTATGGTAGGCGCTCTACACCAGTGGTTCCCAATCTGTGGTACGCAAAGGCCTTCAAGGTGGTACGCGAGAACCTTCTGTTTATTTACATCTACACAAAAAGAAAACATTTTGTTTTCATTTATCGGGTTCTGTTACAAAATTCCTGCATTTTTGTTTACTTTTCTTATTAGTTTCGAAAAATGGCCATTATAATTTCTCACAGCCATGTTGTTGATGCCGCATTTGCATCAAGTCTGGTTTGCCAAACTTTTGATCGAATGATATTGGGTAGATTGAGATTTCCTGGAACAAGATGTTTTCAAGGCGGTACGCGCTGAAAATACAGGGTCCACAAATTGTTCGCGATCGGAAAAAGTTTGGGAACCGCTGCTCTACACGATGGTAGTATTAATAAACTCACGAGGTTCTTCTCACGTGTCCTGCTACACACGATTTACCACTGGTGCGACAACTTTGTACTGTTTTAAGTATTGTTCTTGAATTTTTCCACAAAAATGTTGCCAATAGCAACCTTCCCGGACAATTCATCCTGAAATCCCACAGCCTTTTCACGAGAAAAGTTGTNTAGATTTTCCTCGTGATGCGCTGATTTGCATCCGGTCAAATGTGCTCGGGCTCTGTGTTTTTTAACTTAGATTTTTAAAGTATGTTCTTGAAACATGATTCGATTAAAATTTGTTTGGGATGCTGAAGAAGTAACGGTCTTTGCGCAAGGATTGACTGCGCTCCTGCCACCATAACATCAGTAGCACTCGTGCCACCATAACATCAGTAGCGGTCATGCCACCATAACATCAGTAGCGGTCACGTCATCTGCTGTTAGCGGCAATCGCTCAACACGGCACTGCAGAGTGACGTAAATGCAAACGCAGCAAGCGCGTTACAGGTACCATGCGTCGGCTTGCCACTGGTCAATGTTTTGTGTGGCTGTTGTGCGAATGGCTATCTATTAGCGCATTTTATAGGCCCGTACGTTCGAGTGTCACGAGATGGGCTTGATACATAACCCTGTACTGGCAATGACTGCGGTCCCCGAAGAAGAACACGCCAACTTCCGGCTGGATTTCAATAACAAGAGAACCATTTTTTGTGTTGTGCTTGCTACCGCCAACCGACGTTGTGCTGTGCGTCCAGCGACGGTTTTGAAAATACACACTGTCGCAAACGCGTTGTGAACAGTTTTTAACAAGTTTATGACTTTAGTCTTGTACTGTTATTGTGCTAGGTAATCAAGTAGATTAAGTGTATTATTGTAAAACAACAACGTGGCCGTCACTTCGTCTGTACAGCGAAGGTAGTAGAACTCATAGTATATTACCCTACTCTGCTCGCAATAGATATCGAAGCCGACAGGTGGGCTTGCAATGGGCACTGCAGGTTGATCGTGACAGGAAGTGACGGCATCCCTTGTCAACCGTGCGTAAAGTTTCATAATGCCTTTGTGGACATACTACGGAAATGTTTGAACTCCGCTCGTTTTGTTTGCTCTGCAACTGAATTGCATGCTCGTAAATATAACGAGCTTAGTGTGTTGTTTTGTTCGCAGTTATCGTCGGGCGACTCGTGGACGATCAAACCGGTAAAGCAGAAACAAATGGTAGGTGCTTTCACGCGGAACACGTCACGTGATGTGTTATCGGCTTTAATCTTTCACTGGGCATGTGGGAACCGAAGTCCTATAAATGCAACAAGCGTTTGAAGGCGTAATTTTTGTCTGTTTTTTGTCTCCTCCGTTGCTAACTTGAATTGTGGTGCAACAGTGGCAGTCGCTTACACTCCCTTGCTAGGTCTGTACTGCGTCGACTTTCATCTTTTAAATTCTGTCTTTCAGTTTACTTACTGTCGATGCAACCGTGATGCAGCACGTTTGACACCGAAAACATCGCAACGCGAAACTGCTGTCCTGGGCTTGCGATTTAAACACCGTCATTTTTTTCTTCGCTTCAAAATTTCACGCATTTCCTCCTTATTTTCGGAGAAAAGCACTTGTCTTGAATAGAGTGATCAAAAAGTTGCAGTACAGCAGCACGTTCCCTTGCTAGTTGCAGCAACTATAGGCTGTAACAACTTCAGTGCATGGAATTTTCTGCGATGCAGTGTCTTTCTAACTCATTTGCCTTTTCGATTTTGACACAAGTCCTTGCACAACAACCACTGCAAACGTGTTGGGCGTTTCTAGTGTCTTCATTACGAAGATGTCAAATTGTCTCAGGCTAACAACATAGCGGTGTTCAATCGTTTGCAGATCAACGGTGTGGGCTACATTATCCAGGAGATTTACGGCATAGAAAACAAGCAGCAGGCCAACGGTGAAGGTAGCATTGCTTTTTTCCTTTGTATTTTTCGGTACTAAACACGGTTTCGGTGTCCCGTGGCTCGCCTGGGACGGTTCGTGACACCAGTCCTACCCCACCGAAGCAATGGCTTACCGGTACTTATTTTTGCCACCACAGACCGTCAATTTCGTATGCTCGACTGCTCGCAGCTTTTTCCATGCGCTATTGAAAATCATTCCTTCCAGAGTTACTTGTGCAGATTGATCAGCCTTGGTGCGACTTTGATACAGTGTTATTATATTTCTGCACTTTTTTGCAAAGCGGGTGGTTGTTTCACTTCTGACAAGGGTTTTACCTCGTGAAATGTATCGTTTTAACGGAGCGTGCGCAAAAGATGTCCTTCCGTGGTGCAGCGTAGATCGCAGTGGCGTAGCCAGCCCTAAATTTAGGGGGGCAAAATGTTTGACTTTAGGCGAGTAACAGTATTTTTTTGGGATATCGCTTCTCAAAGCACAAAATGACTAGATATTCTAAAAATTTAGGGGATGGCCCTGCCTCCCCCCCCAGGCTACGCCTGTGATTGAACGAGCTGCTTTTCAAGGACATGGTGCGTTCGGCTCATTTGCTTTTCAAGGACTTGGTGCGTTCGGCTCATTTTCTCGTCCTACTGCTGTTGCAGTGTAACCATAGAAACCACCGAAAGTCCAGCGCTGCGAGGCTGCATATGTTTGCTTGCTTGGAAAATAAAAATCGCCCGTTATGTTACAGTTGTAAATGCTTGCGTTTTGCAATTTACTGCCCATGTCACTAAGGCTGGCAATCAACCACTAGACCGCCGTTACGTAGAATTCTTTCTCCTCAAGCCAACACTTTCATAAACTGACACTGCTTTTTGCCGAACCAAGCCAATTTCACAGTGATGTTACCGAATTGACAAGCGAAGTCTGAGGCCAAACGCACGGTGCTGTTCATCTCTTACTCGGATCTCTTTCGCGCAATCCTGCTTGAAAACACCGTGGCGGACGTGTCGCTGAAAGTTTAAATTAAAAGTTGTTGTTGCGTTTTTCGGCTTCTTTTTCATCCGTTGGTTTATTTCAAGCCCGAGCCGCAGTGATATCAAGGCGTCATTTGTTGGAGTGTCCCGAGAACTGTTTGCACACGTCACGTTTGCAGAGCTGCGTTTTGTGCTCGTCGGCTTCACTTGCAGATTATCTTTCGACGCTTTGCAACTGAAGCCTACAAAGTCTGGTGTTTGGCTTCGTCCCTTCGTGCCGCAGCCAAACCTGACAAGATCCTATAAATCTGATCTCTCGCTTGCGCCACTGATACTGTGGAGCACAGGTGCGGAGAAACAACAACTGCTGTTGGAGTTACGCCTTGTCAGCTGGCGGTTTGTTTTCGGTCATTTTCCGGTCATTGATCGATTTTGACTGAAAAAATTGAAGTCAATTCGGTCAAAAAATGTCCCAAAACGAAAGATGACAGAGAAAGTTTTTGAGCTATGTCGGCCAGATGGCCGCAATGTCTCAGCGAAGAAAAGCATCCAGGCTCGTCTGCCACGCTGCTGGGCACCATTTTGGCTCGCTCAGGTCTCGACGAAATGGTATAATCTTGATTCTGCAGAGAGCAACACTGAAGGTTCCAACGGCTTCGACGACGACGGCGACAACTCCGAGTGCGTCGTCTGCCTGTCCGACCCCAGAGACACCCTCATCCTCCCCTGCAAGCACTTGTGCTTGTGCAGCTCGTGCGGTAGGTTCTTACATGTCGAACGCTGTAATTGCCGCTTAGTGTGACGCCGGCATGAGGTAAATGGTGCCCTTGTTTCCGGATCGTATGAATCATCATAGCAATTAAATCGTGATGAGTAGCGTTGTGATGCCATACAGAGAGTGATGTGATGCCATTAAGGACAGGGGCGTAACGAGGGGGGCAAGGAGGAAAAACTCCCCCAGCGGGGAAATCATTCAGCACTGCGGGGACGCCGATAAGTCGCAAGTGCTGTCTTCAACACAGGACATTTGTTTCCGGGAGAGCTTAGGTTCGAACATGGGGGGCCAACTTGTTTCATGTCCCGGGCGCAATCCAACCTCGGTACGCCCCCTGCATAGAGAGAGTGAAGTTACAAGCGACTTTGCGATAGCGTAGCCGGTATTTTTGAAGAGGGCATTTCTTTTTCCACATGAGCCGATCAATGCAGTGCTGATATCTATGCCAAGGACCCACGCTTGCCTTAATTTTGTGCTGCTTGCTGCTTGTTGCAGTGGCCTGCTTTTGCTGGCCATGCAGTGCAAAGGATTGAAAGCGATAGGTTGAAATGGAGGCTGGATCGCGGTTGTAGTATTGTTGTCAAGCCCACGTGCTCGTTTTCAAACTGAATTGTATGAAAATTCAGGCCTGCGATGATCGTATGCGATATTCTTTGAAACTTCTAGCTTTGGCGCAAAAGCTGTGCTTGAAATCCGTTTCAATCAACTCGGGAAAGTCTCTAAAATTTTCTTCTGCATCCTGACACAGACAGTGATTGACCTCATACCGGCTCTGACCGGTTTATACCGGCAACACAGCTGCAGAATACCGGCTCGGTGACGGACATATTACTTGTAAAGCGGTGGCGTCTTGCCGGAGGAGCCGCGGAAGGCGGCGAGGGATGCTACAAAATCCTACTGAGACATAATTAAATAAATGCTCAAATAAAACCTTACAAGGTCAGCTTGCTGCGGGGTTTTACCAGCTTCCATTTTACATAAGGTATCCGATCACATGATGAAGGTGCAGCGAGTCGAAATAAGGTTGGGCAGCTTCGCTTCCAGCAACCGCCCTGTTTTGCGGCCAATCAGCTTTCGCTTCCAACCACCGCCCTGTATTGCAGCCAATCAGCTTCGCTTCCAGCAGAGCGGTTGTCCGATTTGCCGTCAGTCTTTCCGAGCCCTCCTGCAGATCAGAGCCGTACGCAAAAAAGTCCCGAACTCGTTACCTGCTCCTCCCAACTCATCCTCGATCCCGGAGGAAACAGTCGATGATGACGCGCAATCCGTCGATTCCACAGGTCGGTTACGCTCCAGTTCGTTGCATGACCTTTGACCTGCTGCAGGTGTCCTGTTGTGAAACTGATTTTTGTCTGTTTTTCATTTGACCTTCGATGAAGGTCTGATTTTGATAACTGGCGAAACGGGAAGTTGTTTCGAACTTGTTGACCTTTGACGTTTTTAATTTGACCTTTGTTTGACGTTTTTTGTTTGACCTTTGACGCAAGTTTTTCGACCTTGTTTGCCCGTGCGCCCCTTTGTCAAACTTGTCCGCTGCGCGTGATTTGCATAGAAGCGATAACTTCCCGGTTATATCTTTTTCAAATGTCGTCATTCTACTTGTACTGTCCACCTGCAGCAAGAGCCGAAGTCAGGCTCGCGTAGTTACAACGCCTCACCTTAAATACACCGAAAAGTGTTGTTGCGCCGTTTGCTTCTGGTACTTTTTTCAACCCGAGAAGAAGAAATCCCGAACGCTCCGTAGTTGATATCAGTAACAGAGACTACCGCCAAGCGCACTGCCGTTCGGAGATAACAATCGACTATTCTCACTGTCGAACTGCTTGCCCTCAATTTTGATTCTCGTTATAGCGGCGGCCGAAGAAGAAGCCGATTCCAATCCTCTGCCGTACGAAGTGACCGTGCCTGCAGGGTACGAGGTTGTACCTCTCATCAGCGCCATCAACGGTCCGGCGTCCACCGCCAGTCTCTGTTCGCTGTCAACCCTCAGGGGTAGGAGATGCCGATGCTTGAAGAACAATTTTATTTATCGCGAGATATCGCAAGTTAAGATTTCTTTGTTGTGTGGACACTGAGCGAGCGTATAAAATTGAGAAGTAGCTGATGAAGTAACAGCTGACTGTTCCGTTTTTCGCGAGATTTGCGAATGCGTAGCCGTTGCTGCTGGGAGTCGATGTGTCTGATGGAATGTCGCTGCGCGTTTGACGTATGTTGCGACGCGATTGGCGCGAATATCATCCCCTCAGACTTAACAAGTTTTGAATGATGCTATGACGCAAACGCTATGACCTTTGACAGCTGCAGCTGAATTTCAATTGGGTTGTTCCTGCGCGCAATGCTGCTGACGTCACTCACAGTTCGCTTCAATGGAGTGTGAGCTTGGGTTGTTTTTTTTCGCTGAGACATTTCAGTCATTTGTCCATAATTGTATTAAAACGCGCCGTAACAGTATTCACTAGTCCATATTTTTGGACTTTATGACCGCGAATCGACTTAATTTTTTTCGGTCATTTCAAAAAAATTGGTCTTTGGCCGAAAAATGACCGGAAAAAAACGTAGAAGTGAGCTGTTGGCAAGAAGGGCGCGGGAAACCATCACTGCTTTGTTTTGAGAAGGCGTTTTTTAATGGAGAAGACCGGTGTGCATGTTGTTGTCATGGTTACGGTTCGAAGCGTTATGGTGAACTCGCGGCAGTGTTGCGTTTTAATGACCCCCCCCGCTGTTTATCACTCAGACGGGACGCGCGCGCCGAGCGTAGCGTCGAACGTGTCGGCTTCTTCGTCTCTGCGAAGGTCGAGTCGCAAGAAAAAGAACAAACAAACGGTGAGCGTTGACCCGAACGTGTGTCTTGCGGTATGGAATCTTCGTCAATGTCAAGCCCTCCAAGGCTTGGCCCCGTGCCAAGGCTCAGAAGTTTGATTTAAGAAAAAGTCGTAATTCAAAAGGGAAATTGTTAGATGTAGGAAAAATATCATAAAAACGACTTCGTATTAAGGACCCAGTCAAATAATTGTCAACGGCTGCAAAGTCTGCACCCGAGGTTAAATAACATCATATCCTACGTCATTGCTTTAGAAATCCAAAGATTGCATGGGATATTATGGGTCCACTTCAAGGTTCTGAGAATTTAGGCGGGCCTGTGTTATTTCCAGTGGCTTGCGCTGGACGTGTGCTCCGTAAACGAGGTCTGCTCCTGAGGTTGAGAAACGTTGTTTTTGGGTCCAAAAATCAGTGCAATTTTGCAGAAAATGCTCCACAGTCTGCAGAAACGGCGCAACCTGTGATTTGCATTTTTTGCAGTGCCGCCGGTTACTCCCCTTTTTCTCATCAGTTGCATTCCGTGCTTTTAGATTTTATCGAAGTCTTGTTTCCAGGGCGACGCTGAAAACGAGACCCAGTTGTCAAGCAGCGTTTCCGTGGTAACGGAGTCCGGTCACCGTCGTAGCGACAGGAAAAAGTCGAAAAGAAGAAGCCAGCAAAAAAGGAACAAAGAGGTTTGCGTCAAAGTCGCCGTCATCCATTTGTTTTCTTGGAAATATGATGCTGAACTAGAGAAACGAGGCAACGGCTTTGCATTTGATTCGTTTTTCGTCGCGTTATTGTTCTGGTCTGTTTTTTTTTCTTTCTTTCTTGGGGAATACCGAATCTTTATGATTCTTTGTTCCGGTCTTTGTGTATGTTAATTTGGGAAAAATTTTCCGAGTCACGTTAATAGATTCGGCGTTGTCCTATGAACGTCTGTCCGCTTGATTCAAGTAGCAATAAAATCTAGCAGGGCGAGGATATTTTGCCGCCGATGTCTGCAGCGACACTCCTGAAATCTACTACGCACGTAACGTGCTTGTTCCACTGTTGCACGGAAACACGCCTGACTCCGTCTGGCATAAGACGCATAAGTGATTAATACCATAGCGGATAAAACGCAATACCGCTTGTGTAGCATGAGCCGTGTGGAACCTTAATTTTCGCGACGTTTCATCCGTAAGCACAAAATACAAGGATTCTGAGCCACAAAATACGAACAACCGTACAGTGGTTCCGAGGTCAACCTCAAACGTTTTACATGCGTCGCATATATGGCGAGGACCTTTGCCGATTTAACGCAGGTAAGCTTTGACTGCTTTGTCGAAAAACGAGAACATGACGGTTTGAGTCGAGCATGCAGCAGTGTTGAACATGATCCGGTTTCCGGATCGCGATCCAATCGGATTCTGCAATCCCGATCCATTTTGAAAAAACTTCACCGGATCAGATATGGATATCCAAACAGCGTTGGTCACTGCAGTCACATGTTTGATCAGAGGTTTTTTTCCCGGATATAAACCGGATTGGATCAAATATTTGGACAGACTACCGGATTAGGATCGGACTGGATTACACTGAAAATATATCGGACTGGGTTAGGATTGCCAAAATCTCCGATCCGTTCAACAATTGTATAAAAGCTACAATATTTCTTGTATTTTTTTTCTCGACACAATCGTTCTGATTCGCGCAGGCTCCGGAAAACAAACGGACAGAAACGCTCGAGCGCGACCCGACGTCCGGCGATGCTGCGGCAACCGATGCAACCGAACCAGCAGGTGAGTTACCCGATGTCCTCGTGTCCAATCATCAGCCTTGCATTCGACGCAGCAAGAGCAGTTCTTATGTTCNCATTTCGTTCGTGCCTTTTTATTAATCGNAGCGCGAAAACGAATCATTTTTAAATCACTTTGTTCTGCGCACGTTTTTTTTGCTGTGATGACCGAGTCTGTTGCGAATTTTTTTAGGGGCGTTCCTTTAGTTTTTCCTTTCAGCCAATACGCTTTCACAGAGGCGGAGATTGACAGCTCGGCTGGCGCTCCTGTCAAGACGAGCGAAGAAGACGAAGACCACGCGGAAGAACACGCCCAAATCGAGTCCCAGCTTCAACCCCCACAGGATGCTGCCAGTGTTCGCAACCACGCTAGTTCTGTTACTTCCTCCCACCTGGCTGGTGATGGTTTTGAAGAACAACAAGATACGAGTGTCGTGACGTCAACTGACGAGGAGGTCCTTGACGGAGGTAACAGTCAATTGATTCCCTCTCTTGGTGTCGTAGGCAGAAATTACGGAACGAGGACGGATTCGGCCATAACTGGGCGGGCGATTGCGCTAAAGAGCCAAAATTAAGGGCTCAATATGAAGGGAATTCTTATTTAGTATATTAAAGAAAGCGTTCGGCTCTTGGGCTTTTTTCACAGCCCCCCTCCCAAATCGTTCTTGGGACAACTTCGTGACGTCACACTTACGCACAAAATCCAAAAGTAATACTTTTTCAAAAATCGAAACTGCAAGACTTAAACTGTATCTTTTGATGCTTCGATTAGCGCACTAGCACTACCGGCTGGCGAGTTATTGTTGAAAACGCTCGAGCTACGGAACAGTAGCGGTTTTCACAGTCCATTCAAGGGTGAAGACCACAACAGCTTTTCTTGTTTTGTCTGTCTGATGGACCATCACCTATCTCGGTGTCTTTCGCGCCGTAAGTGGGTATCTTAAATCATGCGATAGATTCTGACAACACCCGCGTAAGCTTGTGCATCATTTATGTGAGATCGGTGCTTTTCTGTTACATTTTTGTTTATATCGGCTCGTCGCGACACGACCAGACTGCAGTAACCAGGCTGATGCCTGTGGCAAAATTGTCGTTGACTTAATAAAAAAAAGTCAAACAACAGTCTAAATGAACAGTTTTTATGCGTTTCAAACTTAGATACGTGACCATCCTGGCGTGCCCACACGTTTAACGACTTGGTATTTTCACAGCGACTGAGACTGATCAAAGCACCAGCAGCAGTACGAGCACGCACGAACTGTTGTCAAGTTGCAAAGCAAAGCGAGAGACCGCGCAAGACGAAGAGGTATTTGACTGATGCCTTTGACGTGTCTCTCGCGACCGCAGAAACGACAATTGCTGTTGCTCATAGTTTGGTGTTTGTTTGTAGCGTAGTTCTACTTTAATTATCGTCGATGTCAGAGAAATCGCAATTCGATAACTTCAGCAAAGTTTAAATGCGGCTGCAGCTATCAACGAGAAAAGGAATTTATTCGCTTGTGAGACGGTCTTATCTTCTCCTGGGAGATTGTCGATATTCTGTTTAGACTCGTTTATAAGACGAAGGAAGGAAAGCAGGTAGCGAGAGAAACACATTTCAGTATCAAAGTACGTTTGTACTAACTTTTAAACCACATTTCTTCTAAGTATTAAAACAGTTTACGCAAACTGCACTGTAATAGAACACAGCAAATCAGTATGCAAACTATGAAATTTAGTTAATTCATAGCATGACAGTTAATTTAATTACCACGTACCGGTACGTGTCTCTGTTGTTTATTTTCGCCAGAAGCTGTGAAATATCTGCACAGTTCTGAGTGAACTATTTTCTATCTCTGTAGACTTCGCCTATAAGACGGCCCCCCCAATTTGAGCCCGAAATCTCGGGGAAAAATCCCCGTCTTATAAGCGAATAAGTACCGTATGGTTCAGACTCGCGCGCTCTTGCCACTGTTTTGCTAAACAAACTTTCGTTTTACCAATTCGCCACTTAGAAAACTTGTGCGCGAGAGACGACTGTAACTCATTCTCGTTCGTGACATCACCAAATATCCACGCTTTGTGAAGTGACCTCTTATGCTTTACAGATAAACGCGTCGCCTGCAGTCGACGATGAAGTCATCGTCGTTGAGAATGAGTCTCCCGTCGAAGAAACAGTGGCGGTTACGGACCGCAGCGAAACAGTAGTGATTGCGGACCGCAACGAATTGCTAGTGTAATTGAACGCCCGCGGAACAAGAAATCTTTCTTTTCATTTCGCTACTAATCCTCGCGTTCCTCTCTTCAACGCGTCACCCGCTGTCTTCGTGAAAAACAAAGCGTATTTTTTTGTTTCCGCGCACGTGGCGTCCCTTTTATTCCTGTCCCTAGCGCACCAGACCCTTGTGCTCCTTCCACCGTACTAGGTTAGGTGCATCCCCCGCAAGTCAAGGGCGCTGTTTTATAAATTCGCTGTGACGTTCATGTGTACTCGCTTGCGTGATTTATTTCAGGTTCCGACGACCGCGGTGCTGCGTTGGGAATGCGTTGATACAAACAAAATTCTGTCGTTGCAGAGGGTCAGACAACCGCGGTTGGTATTCCGAAGTCGGGCTATTTGCTTGTTTCGAAAGCAACATCCTAAAAATTGCTAAATTAACTGGGTTCGACCCCAGGGAAGTGGTGACACGATTTATCGTGTTGTAAAAAGAATAATTTAATCTTTTCCCGTATTCGAAAAGCATGGGGAACGGACCGAAAAACTTTTCCGCCCTGTTCACATCAAGTGATGAAAGCCTCATTACCTTTAATTCAAATGCACTTCTCGAATTAACGTATGCCTGATTCATGGCGGCACACGTCAGCGCATTGGCGCACGCCTCTACCGCGCTTCGACCACGTTCATATCGAAAGCGAGCGCTTATTGTCATTACTGATCGCTTTACTTTTGTCATATGGAGCTGCATTAAGCGCGTTTGTAAAGACTGCTATATTTTCTACAAGTTCGTGAAATTTATTGTCGCTCGTGCGTTTCTTCTGCATTGCAATTTTCGATTCCCGACTATCCACGAACAGCCATTGCTCCGTATTTATTGAGTGGTGAACCGCTTTGAATATCCGTTTCATGATACGCTATCGTGAAATATCGCGTTTGGTTGTACGATTATATGCACGCCCTGTATAGATCGTGAAGGCCCAAACCTCAAAGGACTTTTGCCATCGTCAGGCCGAAGTCTCGGAGCGCACGCGATTGTGAAACAAAGTAAATTACCGACACGTTTCGCATAATTGACGCAACTACACTTTTCGCACCAGTTCTGTCGCAAATATATAATCTAGGAAGTGAGTCAACGATCATGTCGGGTGTTCGCTTAACGCCGATTGGTTCTGGTTCTTTAAGTCGTTGTTGACACTGCAAAGAGCTCGTCCAGTTGTTTCACCTCCTTTGTAAATTCGCTCTGTGAAACTGTTCGAGTCACCTCCACTGATCTGCAAGATTTCTCCCATCCAATGCTATTACTTACACTGATGTGTGAGATGCATTTCTGTAATTCTTGCCGTGCAGACACCAGGGGCGTAACGCCGGGGGAGAAGGGGGGCGCAATTACCCGGGCGCCGAAAAGTCCTGACATGGGTATCTTTTTTCGCCGAGACATTTTGATCATCTGTCCCGTAACTGTATGCACTAGCCTACCTTTTCAAACATTATGACCGAATTAACTTAATTTATCGGTCATTTAAAAAAAATTCGGTCAATGACCGAAAATAAACCCACATCCCGACAATGTCACAAATGCTGTCTTCAATGCAGTAAATTTGCTTCCGAAAGACCTCAGGTTCGACTATGAGGGCGCCAAACTTGCTTCTTGCCCAGGGCGCCATCTAACCTTGTTAAGCCCCTGACAGACACCATTAGGATATACCACTGTATGGCCCCTGGAGCCCACAATGAGAGTCCAATCCGCATTCTAAACCTGTTATGACAGAAAGAGGCACAGACTTGTCATTTGAAACATTGTTGTTTCTTCAGAGGATCATGCCTTAAACACGTCAGTGGTTTTTCTTGCGAATGGAAAAATGTACGTGACCAAATTGTTGGCCATTCCCACCTGTTGCTGTTGTGCTGAAGATACTTCCGAGTACAAGCACTTTCATGTTACTGAGCCACAGAGATGTGGAAAATAGGCATTCATCATCTTGTAAGCCTTATTCTAAGGGTTTTTGCGCGAAGTTAGTGGCTTCTTTCAGGTTTTGTGGTAAGTTGAGTTTGTGCTCAAGTGTGTACCACCTAATTTTTCGCTTTTTTGTAAAGTGAAAGATCAACCAAAAGTTTAGTTGAAGAACGCAGGAAAGCGAAGTGCGTCAAATATCAAAACACTTCGATTTGAATGCGTACTTGAATGGAATGACATATACATTTTGTGCTATTACAGATCAACTGACTACCTTGACAAAGGGCGGGCGGCACATAACATTGCAAGTAGTGGCAGGTTTCATTCGCCGTTTGAGTTTCAAAGCGCTGCGATTAACTGTCAAAACGAGTGCAAGCAACATTTCAGTCGAAATTAACCAATGAGCTGCACCTCAGCAATTTTACTGTTACGGAAAACGACGTTCAGTGGTGACCGCAGGCACCAAATAACCTACAAGAAGCACATAGGTTTGCCCGTAGCTGTTTTTAAGTCTTTTTATTGGGAGACCCTGATTCGGCAAACACAAACGTTTTGTCAGCGCGACAAATGTAGAGCAGCTAGCATCCTTATCGTAAGCTACGATTGAGAATGACACCAGATAATGGTGGATCTAGAAAATTGGCTGTGCGGCCCTTTCGAAGTGATGCACTTGGGTCAGAACCGTCGCCAGACAGTTTTCATTGGGGGGGTATTTACGTTAATACAGGGGGGCTTGACATTGAATATTTAATAAAAATTCCATTGATAGCGTTTCATTTACAGTTTGGGGGCTTTGTTCTTTGTTGGTGGGGATAAACCCACTAAAGCCCCCCCCCGTGGCGACATGACTGACATGGGTATTTTGAAAAATCACACCAAACATGCCGCATGGTACTGTATGTAAACACCGCGTGGTACTGTATGTTCGTAGTATGGTGCCTATGTCTGCAGCACTCAGATCTTTTCACGATAAAATCAGCTGGTCAAAGAACCCTGCCAAGTTTCAAAATTGTGCTTGCATTAGCAACCACAGTAAACTAATCCAGGAGCTTGACACGACCTATGACTACGTTATCAGGAGGAAAAATACCGTACTATACAGGAGCGTAGCCGGGGGGCAATGTCACCCCCTATTCCAAAAGTTTTTAGATTAAGCCAGCTTTTGTATAAGGCAAAGAAATACTTCAGTGCAAATCAACGAAGCTGCTTTAAACCTATCCTTTTTTAGTTGCACAGGCACCTGTTCAAAGCAGAATGGTTTACCGATTGCTTATTAGCTAAACGTGTATAATGTGAGTGTTGGTAACTCGTATCGTGCCTGACCTTTACCTGAGTGTAGCTCCGTGTGAAAGTTGGTGATTATGAAATACAAATTTGTACAAAGGGTGACACAAAAGAACGGTCATTACCAAAAATCAAATAACTTCCAAAATTTTTTAGATTGACACAAAACTTCAGCTTCATTAGATCAAGTCTGTGTAGCAGACATCTCCAAAGTTTCAAGTCTGTACTCCAAAAACTCTTTGTTTCACTGGCGCTCAAAAAATGAGCTCCCCGGCGCCGCAGGCAAATTTGGATCCGGCGGGCATTCTCGATGACCCTCCCGCATTCCTCCCTTGGGATCATCGCTCTTATTGCTGCCATCAGGTCAGGGATAGTCTGGGGGCTGTTGCCATACACCCTGTCCTTAGGTATCCCCACATACAAAAATCTGGGGTGTTCAAGTCCGGTGAATGCAGCGACAACTGCGGCTGATCAGTCGGTCAGGGAAACGCTGCTGTAGCCATACCAATGATTCGTCTGAGGTGTGGGGGATGGCACCATCCTGCTGGAACCACTGGAGGACCCTGACGACCCCCCTTCCTCGACCAAGTGCTGTCCAGAATTTGCCAAGCACCTGGATATATCGCTCGGTGTTGATTGTCACAGACCGCTCG
>JGI24159J19872_10004354_pt1 | contig 17997 bp, 12 predicted proteins | sample Ectturendosymbi4_FD_19872 | JGI IMG/M metagenome (IMG submission 19872) | reverse complement strand
CTTTTGCAGGAAAGGTTTATGAGCAAATGATGGCATTGATCCAAAGTAGAAGCTTGGAACTTCACTATCAAAACTTTTAAAACTTGTCAATTCAATGAAAGGAGACTTTTTATTTGTCGGCTTAAATCTGAACACATTTGTTCAAGAGAAAACACCAGAAACATGTCCGTTTCATGGATGATGCATTAAAAACAAGGAGCATTAAAAATATTTAAATGTTGAAACTCGGTTGTTGTTTGCCCCCCTAATAAAATTTAACCAGGCTACGCGCCTGGTTGCACTGCTAGTATTTACCAAACGATCTTGTGGTTTGTTTTTGATTTGATATATGAGATCTTGTGTTTATCAGTAGCAGTACATTTTATTTCGGAATTGATTATAACAATTTTTGAGCATAATTATGCCCAACTCTCGGAATTAATGTGTTTAATGCAGTGCTAAGTGCTAGATATCTAGTTATAGCACCATTGTATAAACTACTTGTTGCTATAACACCACCATGGGCGTAGCCAGGGAGGGGCACTTGGGTCACTGTCGCCAAAATATATCAATCCCATACGTGCCCCCCATTTTGCCAATTTTACAAAAAGGTCGTACTACGTTTGAGTTAACATGGTGAAGTCATCGAAACGCAAACCATAAAGCTTGTCCCCCCAAAGTTTGTAGTGCAATGAAAGTGAATACTTCATTAAATAGCCTACTGATTTAAAAATGAGCTTGAAGTGCTGTTGAAAATGGCTAGTTTTTTGTGTGGGCTCCCAAATTTCTTTTTCTAGCATTACCCCCTGACGCAACGAGTTGCAGACAGTTTACAATCATAGTATCCTAGGTAAAACTTTGTTCTGTTGACACGTTCTTTGTTTATTTTAGTTGAGCGAGGCTAAATATTTTTCAGACATCTTGTGCACACGTCCTGTTAGTTCGTTGATCCGATGAAGTATTTCCTTGGTTATTACGCAAATCTCCGCAGGTTTACCGTAAACTTTGAGCTTCTTGTCAGTCGCTAATGCTTTTAAGCGGGTGCGGCCCCATCTCAAAGCATTCCAACTGAAACTCAACCTCGTTTTTCACTTGCTCTGACGTAAACATCCGGAAAAAACGGCGAAACGATGGTTAGGAGAGGCGCGTCTTCTTTTCATGTTTCCGCCAATTGAATGTACAAACGAGGCGCAGATTAGAGCAGCAGATGCCACGCGCAAACAACTGACCTGCTGTAGAATGATATAATCGATTCAAATCAGTTCACGCGTCAATTGGAGATTTGAAGGGGTCGTTTTTTGCAAATAAACTACGTTTGCGATTGAACAAAATGCCTTTCTAGGCGCTTATTGGAATGTGACAAGGTCATTTTTCTCAGTGACATACGCGGTTCGGATGAGCAAAAATACTACGATTAAGAGCATAAGAAACATAATTAATCATTGCTTGTCGTCGATCATATTTGATAAGGGAACACTCGCGTCTCGCTTTGCTCAAATTTGCTCAACAACACTCGATGTCTTGGAATATGCGCCGAATTTCCGGAAATGTGTATGGCAGATGTTGACTGCAAGCAAGATATTCAGAACGTCATGTTCCATTTTCGTTAGCACGTATAGTGAAACAGGCCTATAAAACCTTGAGCAGTACAGGGAGCTGACCCACACGAGGCGTTTTCCAGACGCCATAAATTTTCTCAAGCGACATAGTGATCTGTGAACAAGACTGAATCAAGTAATGAGCGACCGGGCAATTTCTCTGCGAAAAGTGATTCACGAAAAATTTAGAAATGGCGGAAATAGTGCTTTTTTCCAGCGGACGCCAAATTTGCTAAAGAAATTGTCGGTTTCATACAGTTGTTTTTCAAAGCGTACATCATACCGTTCTTTAATGTTTAGTATTTTCGTTTTCATTCCTAATGTGTTTTTAAACTTTGTAGGCTAATCGGCTTTGGAGAAGGCCTAAGTTTGTTGCGGCCCCAATTGTCAGTTTGTTTCTGAAATTTGCTTTAAATGACAAATTTAGTCGCTTATTAGTTACTGCTGATATTTCTTATTTTTTCTAGATAAGTTAGCGCAAGTTTTGTGGTTATATCGCGTGAGGAAGCATGGCACTAAATTCACGAAACAACAATGTGAGGTGGATATGCCTGGTTTTAGCAACGTCTGTTTTGAATCAAGTGACTGCAGGTGTTATTGACAGGTTAGTGCAATTTCATTTTTGTCGGAGTTACAATTAGTGCGTACGTTAACAAAACTTTATCGTTGTTGATTTGATCAACTACTACACAATTTGAAAAGAATTAATTTCAAAAAGAAAATCAAATTCTGTCGTGTGCCGCTGCGACCATGATTCTTGCGGTCAAAGCAAATAACTGATGGCTTTGATGCTGATTGCAAACAGGCCAGTGGAAGGCGAGGACTTCACCCAAGCCAAGCAGCAAAAATCCTTAGACCGTGACGCAGCCGAAGAAGGCGAGCTTGGGAAATGGATCTCTGCATACTCCGACGCAAGCACGTTGGATGACTACGTGAAATTAGCTCAACTGTTGACGTATTTGCATCGAGGTGAAGAACTCTCGTATAACCAAGCCGATCCGCAAATGCTAGATCTCCTCCCCTTTTTTGAACCAAACTTGAAATCAAATCAGTGGAAGACAGGATCCAGGGAGGCTCGGTCGGAGGGAGCTTTGACAAGCTTGACCTCGCGTTTTCTGGATAGACACGCCATGAACCAGTTAATGAACCACTGGATGAAAGCGTAAGTCATGCGAACTATGCGTTTATTACTGAGCTTTAACCTGCGCTTCTGAAATTGATCGCGTTCGTTGGACAAACAGCGGATTCCCATTTCAACCTGTAATAAAGCCTGGAGATTGGACAAGCAAAAGCAACATAAATTTTATAATGCTATCGTCTAAACCAGAGGTCTCCAAACTCTTTTATCCGAGGGCCACATAAGCTCTTACACAAGGGATCGGGGGCCGGACATCTTACGTATTGTGATTGTTTCGGGTATGTTACATTCTGCCAAAATTAACAAATTTTTCGTAAATTATTTTTTCATGATTGACAAAATGTCTTCGCGGGCCGGATGAAATGGCGTCGCGGGCCGGATGTGGCCCGTGGGCCGTAGTTTGGAGACCCCTGGTCTAAACCAGTGGTTTTTAACCTGGGGCCGTTTGCCTTTTTTCTAGGGATCGCGAGAGCTTCTCATAAAAATATTAATAATTGTTTCTATGTTTTATATTTCGTATATGGAAACACTTCTGCCGTAGCCAAAATAATAGGATTACCGAGCAACTGGCAAAAATGATAGCCTACTTCATCATTCAAAATCGTTTCAAGTGTGACTATGACCAATTGCAGTACAGAGTACTGTTGCGTTTGGCAACACATGAATAACTTTGTGACGTAAGAATGCTGGGCTGTGTTTGTGAATTAGATATCTGAACAAGGTAGCTAACTTGGGAGTTATTGTAGTTTTCAATGAGTTGTGCTGTGGAGTGATTTGTGTACGGTACGGATCTCTCTCACTGACGCTGCTATGTGAATGAATTTTATAAATGAGTCTTTGTTCAACATAGTGATATCGTACGTTATTTTTAGTCCATGTGATTTTCTATTATGCAAACACAACTGCGTTACAAATACCTGATTGGAAATTTTGGGAAGGGGGTCTTTAGGTTACATTGGGTTGCAAAATGGGTCGCTGAATGAAAAAGGTTGAAAACCACTGGTCTAAACCAAATTCTCCAAACTACGACCCTCGGGCCAAATCCGGCCCACGAAGCCATTTCATCCGGCCGCAAAGATTTTTTGTCAATAATGATAAAATAATATATTTACGAAACATTTGTTTATTTGGTAGAATGTAACATATCCGGAAACAATCGCATTACGTAAGATGTCCGGCCTTCCCACTGCTGTGTAGTAGGTTATGTGGCCCTCTGGCAAAAAAGTTTGGAGGCTCCTTATCTAAATAATCGCCAACTGAACTCTAGATTTAAGCCGACACTGCAACCAAGTCAGATTGCACATTATCCACAAATAAAACTGATCGCAGCTAACGAATTGCAGGATTCCTGAATCAAAACATTAGTTTGATGTGCAAGCTACGTCGTTTGAGTAAAATTGGATTTTTTTAACTATAACGTTGGATGGTAATGAATCTACAGTGTTTTTATGTCTAGACTTTGAAAACAAAAAAGTTAACAATTTCTTTTTACAGTGTAATTTTTTTGCCAAAGTGTCTCGAGTTGTTTTTGAGATGAATTTTTAAAGTAGATTTTTATGCCATCTTTTAAAATTTATAGCAAGTGACGAATGGTTGATACAAAAATCAACTATTTTCAAATTACAGCTGCAACTTTTCAAATCTTTTTTAACCGTAAATTCAATTGCTTTTATTGATGTTTCGTCCCTTGCTTCAACTGTCAGAAGCAAGTTTTGTTGGTTTGGAATGGTGCATCGTGGGACGTACAGCAGACAGTCTTGAAAGGCCTCATCACTTGTACTGTCAGGACGCCGCAGAGCCGTCCTCGAAGTGGCGCTCTTGCTGCTCTGCAGTGTGACGATTTGTGAATGTCAAATTTTGTCCCGTCTCTTTCATCGGGACCGCACACGTGCACCCGCTTATTACATTTAGTTTATATTTGGCACAGAAAAAATTGGTTGAATACGAAATCTACAACGATTTTATGTCAGTGACCATCTTATCTTAGCCTACTGCATTTAGCATTAGTAAATGCTTTTGCTATTCGTTTGGTTTGACTTCAGAAGCTTTAGCTAAAAAATCATTTATGGAGTCTTTTCATTATAATTAGGGTATATATTAAAATCTTTTAGGTGATTAATTTTATCTTCTTGACACCAATTAACTTTGGCTCATAAGCACTAATCGCACCGCTTAAGAATAAAGGATTTGTCTTGACTTTGCTCTTAAGCAGTGGACCTGTCCGAGGACATATGCAAACGAGCTAACGCACGAGATCAAAGCAGACTTGTAGCAGCAGGCTGCAGCGCGTAGGTGGAAAGTTGCTTGATCCGCCCACAGCGATATCTCTGAATGGAGGTTTGAGTGTGGGTGGATGCATGCTGCTGAGAATGAAATTGTGATAGTAAGTTATAATCAAAACGAGAGGCCTTGATGATATTTCTTCCCCTCCATTCGTCTATTCAAAATTGAGTGGAGGTCAGCTTAGGTCACTGCATGCGTCAATGGACCATAATTACAACACAAATATAAACGATCGGGTTGTTCACAAAGACGTCAGCGATTCGACGCAAGTCTGAAAAACTTTGCGTCGTGCTCGGTGTGATTGATTTCGGTGTTCACAACAGCGCTTTGTACAACAGTGCAGTTACAGCTCTCTGGCTTGAATTGACGTCGTCATGCAAAATGGCCCAGGTCAAAGTGCAGCAGCAGTCAGTCACGCAAAAGACTCATCAGTTTTCTAGTCCTTCGGTGTCGGTGACGTTGGCTCAGTGGCGCAGCATTTCTGTTTTGCAGTGTTCTGCCCTTGCGAATCCAGGATAAACGAACTGAATGGTGGTCCAACGCATTTTTGCTTTGGAGAATCGATTAGAAAATTCTGGAAAATTTTAGCTAATTATTCTCGTACGGTACTTTCGCAAGGTATCTTGCAAGTGTGTGTACGAACGAAATTGGGTATCTCTAACCAAATGTCGGAGAAAACGCTTCACGGAACTGTTGAAAGAACGGTTGTGTGGCTGATGTAAAGTGTTATCCCAAGCAGCATGTCACGTAAAATGGCGGATTCGCTAAGAACTCCATACTTTTTTCAACTTAACAACAGTTTTTTGTGGGACCCTATCTAGAACATCGAAGCATTCCAGGCAGTGTTTGGAGAAAGCCACGGCAACGACAGGAATGCAAATATAAATCAGCGCAACTGCGTGACAAGTCACGTGTGATATTACAACGGAAATCCAATTCCGAAATCAAGCAATTCAGCGGTCGTTAGTGCGTCTAGCGCCGTTTGTGTGCTTCCGTCGCGGTTTGTCGCTTGACCCAGAAGAACGTCGACCTGTCGTGCCCTTCTGCTATTTGCCTTCAGCAGCTTGGCAATTACATTGCGGCCGCGCTTCGCAGCAGTACGCAATTGAAAGACTTTTAGTTGATATTTACGACGCTTAGTGGAATTCGAGGTCAAAGCTTTTGAAGGGTATTGCACGAACCCTGTGAGCTAATGAGTTACTCCGGAGAGTAAAACGTCTGATGTCAATGGGCGCTCCGCCCACCATGATGCTAGCGATTTATTCGCTCCGGGATGACATGACTGTACATTTTTTCTCGCATTTTTTGCTTAAGCAAGGTTCTGGCTATTTACAGTTAAATTTCAATTAAAACTAAATATACCGAAAAGTGAAAAGTGTGCCAACTACGCTGGTGTGCACAACTTTATGTTATTTTATTTGAAACAACGCCTTGCCCACTCAAAGCAACAGCGCGAAAACCATGCCGGCGGCCGAGCTCCAGACAGCAAGCACGAATATATCGTGGACCGGCGGTTGACGTGTTGAATCTTATTCAGAACACGTGCCAAACGAAGTACTTTGAAATAAGGTTTATCGTATCTCTTTAACGTGTTGCGTTTGGTATAAAACATGCTGCAAATCAAGACGCAATAACCTAATAGCTTTTTTACTTTACCGAATTGAAAACTTTTCCAGGCTGAATTTGCATTCAGTGTTGTCACGGGTTTGAGTTTTGCCGACTTGTTTCAACCATGCCAGAGCACTACATGAAACCAAATCGTGCTACATAGGACAAAGTTCAAATACACATCTTATTGAGAAGATGCCTACGCATCGCGTTTGTTGCACTGTATAAAGGAAGCAAAACTTCGTGAGTTACATACGCTATAACAAAATTAAAAACTTGAGTTTTCAAAGGCGTTTAGCATTCATGATCAAAATGGTAGTAAAAGTTAATTGCTAACACCTAACAGTAATGGTAACCGCATATTTGTGAGGTACTAACCTAATGTCAATGTTCATACTTGCATTCTTTCGGTCATCGTCTTCTTCTTTCGTATACACCAGTGTTTCCCAACCTTTTCAGGCTTGCGGCACCTACAGAAGGGAAATACAATTTGCGGCACCCAGTGGCGAGCCCAAAGAAGTTTGCTTTAAGGTTTGATGACATTTTGAAAAAGTATTTTTAATGACATATTAAAAAACGCGTCAGCTCGCGGCACCCCTGAGTATCGTAAATGGCACTCTAGGGTGTCTCGGCATCCCAGTTGGGAACCACTGGTTATACACAATACAGAGCGATTCGTCAAAAATCAATGTTCAAGAGATATTCCAGTGGATCTTCGCTGTTGATATCGGAGATGCTGCAAGGAGGTCTAAGCATCGGGCATTCTTGCAAGATGTGTTCTGCCGTCTGAACAGAGCCGCACTCACATTTGTTGGATGTTGCCAGGCCCATCTTTACCATGTTCGCTTTAAAGCGACCGACTCTAGTACGGAGTCGTTTAAGTTGTATCTAAGCTTTTCTGGGTACTGATATCCAGCTGGTTTTTAAAGTCAGTTCGTTAATGTATAATTTCAGGGGTGAGGGGACCTGTGGCAAAGCAATACCTTCTCTTTCGAGATGCTCCATATATGACCGCAGCAACCGCCTTGATTTTAAACGAGTCGGAGTTGGATATATGTAGAGCGTGTGATGTAATAAATGGTCAACAAGCTTTGCTTTGGTGTAGAGGTTCAGACATAAATGTCACGTCTGGGTTTTGGAGGACTGATCCCAGCCAGAAAGGGTAGATAACTTACTGGGGTGCTTTTCAGGCATCCTGTAATTGTTCGCATGGCTTCCTTCAGCATTCGATCCTCATGCCTGGGATTAACGGATTTATGTACGGGAGCAAGGGCATACCAAGGGGGCTTTGGGGTTAACCCCCCGTTGATCTTCAAACTTTATTACCTTCGCGAAGGAGATTAATTGTTTTCGCATACATTTTGCTTGTTAATTTGTCGAGTGAATGCAAATACCACGAAATAAATTTGCATGCAAATTTTAAGGAATATGGCAATGGGGCCAAAAAGCAATAATTAGGTTTTGGTGTGAATCTGGGTTATGGTCTCCGTCCAGAAACCATCTCACCACTTTTTGCAGACCTTTCGTCCACTACGCATGTTTAAGATTGTGTTCCGCGATACTTCACTTTATCCGAAACAATTGTCTTTATTTTGTCTGCTAAGGCGATCAGCGCAAGCGCTGACCGCAGTGGCTACATTACCAACTTCTGTAGCATGATAGAACTGTTGCACGAGCTCAAAAACAGCTGTTTTTAACATAGCAGCATTCAGGCATTCGATAATATCTCAGCAGGGAAAAAGGAAAACAAAAAATTTGTTAGACTTCTATACATAAAAAAATTGAAAGTTATTAGCAAGATTCGATCTAACAAATTGCGGAGTGTGCGCTAGCCAGTCCCGTACACTTTCTGTGCTCAATTGCTCGTATTCGACAAGACGTTAGCGCAGCCTGATTTTTCCGTTGCAAATTGCTCTGACGTAATGATGAGTGTGTTTTACTCCCCTGTTTTTGAAACACAGCCTGATATTTTTGCAGTTATGAACTGCTGTGTCGTAGCGTTGAGTTTATTTTCCTTCGATATCGTAACTTGGAGCGCTGATAGTTTCTATTCAGTGCAATGACACAAAATAAGGGGAGTGCGTGTAGAAGAATATGCCTTTATGTCAACAAACTTCGCCAAAAGGTTGGTTTGGAAACATGAATATGACGTCAAACTGTGACATCACAAATATCGCACACCAAATACACATGACCACCAAATGCCACTGAATCAAACCCCATGAACATTTTTTGCGTACGCCACTGTACGAGAGAACCATAACCGGGGCTGTCATACCGTCCTTATTCCTGAGATTTGTCCTTATTTTGAAGGTCTGTGTCTTAGGAAATTTTTCTGTTTTTATTTCTAAGAAATGCCCTTATTTTCACTTGCATCCTTATTTTTGTCTTATTTTAATTGAAGGTAGGTCGCCATGTCGGGTATCACTTAAAATTTACGGTAGCCTACAGTTATAGATGAATTATTTTGCATGAAAGGACAGTCAAGTCCATATTACAAGTGGAAGTAAACTTGTACAAGAGCTGCAGTGAGATGCATCAGGTAATCTCTAAGAACAAAGCATTGTTGAAGCAGACCGTTTCTACTACAAAATATGATTGATGACAGAATACATTTCATTCAGCAAGTTCTGTTCCTTTTTTATCTTATTTTGTTTCTCAGTTGTACTTATTTGTTAGTTCAGACCGATGGCAGCCTGGACCTTAACGCTTCTTGGCCCTGAATCGCGACTACTGCAGATTTCAATACGTTAGCATAGCTTCTTAGCCCATGGCGCTGAGGTATCGGAGAAGTCCGGGGCAAGACGCAGACCACGAGTGACAAACGACCGGCATGTGGCGATTCCTTTCAACAATACTTGCACCAGTGTTAGAAAAATTAGGTCTTAAAATTAAGAATGATTACCCAACGCGCAAACGGAACGTTTTCACAATTTACGGGAAGTGTTTGTTAAGTTTTTAACGTTTCTCTAAACTCGCGCTGCAGTGCACTCATACCACAGCTGCTGTGACATGTTTTTAGTTTTCGTTTTCTGGATAAGTAAACTGATTTTGACATCGGCGGTTCGACGAAGTTAACCTAACGCCAGGCAGCGAGCGCGCTAGCTTCTTAACCTGCTTGTATAAAATCATCCGAAGAGCAGTAAATTCGCAAGAGGCCAAAGTTTTATCATAGTGTATGCTTGAATTAGAATAAAAATGCAAATTAGAAGGCACGCGAATTAATAAACGGAGCCGTTCATGCAAAAACGGAGTCATTCAGGCAACCAGTTTCACGCTGAATTTTTACAAGACATTTGTAAAGTCTATGATATGTTTTGCATTTTTGTACCTCTGTAAAACCAACATGCATTTATCAACTATTCTTTTCCCGGCGCATAAAAAATATGCTTTTATGCAGTTTGAGTTAACACCAAAGTTCCAAAATGAATTGAGCTATTTGCTCTTGTCAACAAGCGATTACGTAAGCGTGTTGTTTTCACACGGTAATTGTCAAAACACCTCGAGTTTTTAGGTCAAGTTGTGACGTGCCGCTGTCGGGCGTGTTAACTGCATTATCGACTGACAAATACGTTTGCTTTCGCATTGCAAAGTGCTTCGAACAGCTCCTAAAGTGATCACTATGCAGGCAAGTCAACACAACAGAAATTGCCGTGTCCAATCGCAGGGTAGTTATTACTTTTTTAGCTTTTGACCTCTGTTTCGTAGACNAACGAAATCTAAGGATATACTAGCAAGTATCACGCTGTAGCTGGGCGCGTGCATATTCGGACACTACGATTGGTTTGCAACANGCATCACAAAACGTTGCAACTATCACTGAAGTATAGGCACGACTATAAGGACCTGCATAGGACTTGTTAAGAAACTGTTTTCTCAACCACGCTATCTCTNTTCTTGTAATGAGAATTTTCGGAATTGAATGGGTAGTCTGTAACTTGACTCTTTCTATAGATAGGTTATAATCTGCAACAAATTTAACTCTCTGATAGTGTCGAAAATGAATATCCAAGCAAACCATATTTCATTGCTGACACCTGAGAAGTTTTGATTTTGAAGAAACTTACGCCCAAACACTTGAAGACAAGGTCATGTTTTTTCATTTCTCTGCTTCAATTGAAAGGAAGTGTTTCAACTACTTTTGTATATCTATGTTTTCAGTCATCACATTCTGACTTTTTCTTTTTGGGGAACTCTGCAGCGCGTTGTAGCGATCGAAGAAAAAGCGCGTTGTAGCTGATCGAAAAACTTTATTTTGCTTTCATCTCGAATAACGGATTGTTGAACTGTTTTGCAGAAACGCATCTCCTTTGGACTGCGTCGGAAGGAAGCTGATACAGGGTTTAACTTTAACCTTTGCCCAGACTCTATGTGAGAAGCGAAAATAGAAACCGGCGTACGTGAGACGGCCCTGGACGTCACCTCGTTGCACCAACCAGTTGTACATAGCAGATTGATTTGGTGAAAGCGTTCACCGCCCGAATGTACTAACTGTTGTATCTGTTGATGCTGAATGGCCGCAACAAATCAACTTCAGTTCCACCCTAATCTCTTTGTAGTGCCATTTGGGCAGCAACCCTCCCAAATCTTTTGCGGTTCAAAGTTAAAAGCTGCACAGCAATCTTTCACCAAGCTTATTTCAGATGGGTTTAAGATATGACGCTGTGTTTTGTGTGATCGTTTTATTTGACCAAACTCATTTTTGTTGCTTGCTCACAGTGCGTTTTATCGCTTCTGTGTCCAAGTAAGAATTTTCTCCACGAGAAGACGGTTAACACCTTGGCAAAAGCATTAGCATTGCGTGTGATTTTGTGTGCAGTTTGCACCTGCGTTGCAAGATTCATATCGTTGTTTTCGTTCGCAAAAGTTAATTCTTATCAGAAAATACATCTTTTTCTCGAACTAAACCCCTGTGTGGTGACATTCTGGTGGGGTTCGTGAGAAAGATTTGCCAACAACCAGATTTGTTCAAGGTGGAAACGGTTGATCGAGGCTGCCCGAGACCAAAAAGGTACTGGTTTTTATCGGTAATACACTTCTCCCTTGGAAAGAGATGGCTCCATTTGTTGCTGTCTACGTTAAGATCAAGATCAGTTGCCTTGTGTAATCGAAATCATCAGCCGCAGGTTCCTGTGACTCTCCGCAAGCAAACTTTAATCATAGGATTAAGATTGAAAACATGATTTGTTGTGGCATTGAAAACCGCGGCTTTGTGGCAACGTTCTGTGTGCACCGCTCACCTCAGTGAACACAGCCATTACCTATATGCCGCTTTATTATGCCTTGTCGCATTGTTTGAAAATATCAGATTAAAAACTTATCGAAGGCCGTTTCAACTTATCTAAAGCAGGTCTTTTCAATGCTGGATATGATTAGACTGTCACTTGCAAACACTCAACTTCTGCAAGGCCGGTATGGCAACTGATGTTGATCACTGCATTTTAAATAAGACTTTGTTTTTAAACAGACATAAGGCAATTTGAAAGTAAATGGTACGTTTTCTAAAGCTGTGATGCGTACACATCAATCTCATGTGACAGCTTTGCAGTAACCTGGAAAGATGACTTCGTGCAGTCAACAGGCTGTGATTCTTGAATCGAAGTTCAAAGAATCGATGAATGCGGCGGTGTTAGCTTGCTAACTTGAAACAATAAGTCAGTCTTGTTTCGCAGTTTGACTATTTTCATTTAATTCTCGTTGAAAACCACGCAATGAATTCTTTTTACATGTATCTAGTCGGCACAAAAATGACGAAGTCTAATCAATCAACAATTTTTTTAAATAGGAAATCAATTTCACGTAACTCCACGCATCCCCAGTGCTGGAATCTGCAAGCAATACTTACAGGTGACATGTTGAAGGGCTAAAGTAAGGGCAGAGAAAGCAACCACACTCAAGACCATGGGCATCGGAAATGAGGTGGAAGGGGGTAGACAAGGCCCCCTGGATTTTGAAATTTGATACATTCCTATTGAATTTTTCGCAAAAACGTTGTTCTCATCGTTTCAAGTTGGTAAAGTGAAATTTCACCACTGTTCCCCTCTTGGACAAAAGCCTATTGGCCACCCCTGGAAAAATCCACTATTGCTCCCCTGGAAAAAATCTTTCCGACGTCCATGATCAAGACTCAAATGAAGAAATAAAAGATCAATCTGGGGGCAAGTAATAACTGCAAAATACACTGTTCTCGAATCATTGGCCAAAACCATATTTCTTGCCTGTAGTTTTTCGCATATAGGGCGCTGAATCCAGATCTTGTGTTACTTTTTTGTTGATCGCATCACGTTTTTGAGATGTGAAAATAAACCCTTTAAAAATAGTGTTTTTTACTGAAAGTTAAAAATTTGCATTGCATTAAAGCACCAATCATGGAATTATGTCAGTAATGGGAAGAAGCTACACCATCAGCAATGGATTTCCAAACTGCTTTTATATTTGCACTATTCTTGAGGATTACTGACTACAGAATATAAACAACAAATAAGTGAAAGGAATAGCAAAAATACAATCTGGAGCATCATGCTTACCACAGGTAAGGCTCCACTGAAAAGCTAACTTTTTCTTGTTTTGATTTTCTTTCTCACAAAACTAAATTGCACATTTAAGCCAAATACACGCGAAAATACATGAAAAGGTAACACTGTCATTTTAAAAAAGTGGCTAACAACCATGAGTTCTCGCAGCGCATGGGGGTGCGAAGCGTCATTCCAGGGGATGAGAGAAGCGTCCGTCCTAATAAAACGAAAATAGATGCATCTTTTACTGTCTTGTGGCTTTTTTGTTTTCTTTTGCAATGGATTAGTTATAGACAAAAACGGAAGGTTCAAGAGTATGTGACACGATACTAATTATTCGCGTAAACATTCCAATTTTTCATCATTTGAAGAAATAGTCAATGACAATGGAATCTTCAAGGTTGATTCCTAGTGTCTATGAAAAAATTGTAGCTCATTTGGAAATCCTGTCGACCTCATTTGATAGATATTTTGACGTAGGGAAGATGGAAACTTCTGAAGAATGGATTGTGAATCCATGCTCCATCAATCTGGATAAAATGCAAGATGATGGAGAGCTGAAAGAAGATTTTATAAATGTGTTCAAATCGTGCTCTTGAAATGCAGTTTGAGAGTACAATTTTAGAAGATTATTGGTGCTCAGCTTAGGTCATCTTTCAAGGACTGTGAAACTGCACTAACTGTGCTCGTTCTATTTGCTACAACATACCAATGCGAGCCAGGATTTAGCACTCTTTTGTCAATAAGACGAAATCTAGAAATCGCTTGAATGCACAGGCAGACATACGTGTTGCTATCACCAACATAGTCCCACGTTTTGAAAAACTCATAAGCAACAAACAGGAACTAAGGAATGATTGAACTGAAATACATTAGCGAAAAACAATTTCGTCCATGAAAATCATTACTGTAAAAGGAAAACGAGGTCGTGCCTGACTGATTCAAACTTGATTAAATCTATGCTGCTCTCAGCAACTCCAAACATCAAAAAGCTGGTAAAACCAAAACAAATTTAGAAGTCACATTAAAAAGGAAGTGAATGTGAAATTTATTTGCTGCTTTACTAGATATTCCATTCGCATTTAACAATATTACGTGGTAAATCAGTAATGATGTGAAATAATATCTACTCCAAGTACACAGTTTCCACAATGGGCTAAGCAAGGAATCTGTCGGCAAATTTTTAATAGGAAATGGATTTCACAAAAAATTACGCATCCTCAGTCCTGAAATTTGCAAGCAAAGTTTAAAGGGAGAGCAAGCTAAAGGGAGAGCAGAGAAAGCACACAAATTCAAGAGTGAAATGAATAAATCATAACACAAGCTCAGAAATCAGAACATCTTGACTAAACTGACTGACGTCAAGAACACATGCTGCGACAAATAAAAACTGGGTCTAATAAAAATAGAAAAACCGTTTACTCAAATAAATGATTTCACTAGAACTTCGAAACTAACTGTTTGAACGCCAATAGTCAAAAACTCCTCAGACCCTTTAAACTAACTCGTTTTCAAATGACTAAGAACGTAGGAAGAACGCTAGAGTTATTCAGGATACAATGCGATGGCAATCAATGTCTAGAGTACGCATTTAAACGCTGCGATGGGTGCAAAGCTAGCAAATTTAGTGGCGGGGAAGGTCGGACTGTGTCAAAGAACACAAAAAAATATTTATATAAAAAGATTTATTTCACATGGGGCAGGACCATGTTCTAAATGTTAATTTGCGCATCAACTTGGTGATATCATTTTTTCACAGATATCCAGAGAAACTTGTTTTTTCGACAAAAGTAACGGTATATGCTTCGTGTAGAGGTGGTTTGGTTATTGTGCCATGGTTCTTTGAATAGTGTCACGACAAGACCATCTAGTCATTGTAAGTTTTACAATCCTGTTTGTTCCAATTACTGCGGTGCGCTGGCCATCTCATGGCAATTTTGTTGCTAGTTTGGTTAACATACTGTTCATGATATATCACACAAGTTGCTACATAAATACCATAGTTTGCACAAGTCAAGCTTTGGTTCAGTGGGAAAGCTATATTTTTTGTCATAAATTGTGAAACATATGGCACCACGGATTTGTTATTTTTTCCATAGCAACCACAAAGTGCACCGCCCTTACAAGGCCTTGAAACACGTTTGATTTGCTTTTGTGTCTTGTTTAAAGCAAGGTCCTTGTTCGTTAGCATTTGTCCAATTGTGGTAGGTCTGTTGTAGGTAATCATTGCCTTCGTATTTATTTTTTTGTCTTTTTGTGTTAGAGTTAGCATCAGGGGGAAAGATGTAGCCCAAACAACATTTACTCCAACTATAAGCATTAGGGAAAATCCTAATTCTGTGCACAATGAAGCTTTGTCGTGATCACCCACTTCAACCCTGGCATATTTGTTCAAATATGATGTTTTGACCTTCTGCCAACACAACTTGCATTTTTCAGATTCTAAGACGTATTCTGTTGCGTTGAGTTTCTCTATTTCAGCGCCTCTTTTCAATAGCGTGCTTAGTTAAGACCAGCCGTTGAATATGACAGGGTTGTTTATTACGTATCCATTTGAACTTTCTTATAAATTATAATTTAGTCTTGTAGTACTCTCTCTAAATGGAGCACCTTTTACGGTGGTCAAGCTTTTCCACGCTTCTGCGTCTGCCTAACAATCTCTGTCATTTTAAGTAAATCGTCACATGCATTTCTGTTTTGTTGCTCGATTTACAAGCCAAAGTCAATGTATTTCTGGCGATTAGGTGGGGGTAAGATGCTTTCTATTTTGCACCACATGAAAAAAGTAAAAAAAGCGATCCGCTCAAACTTTCTTTCGGACATGATAGCAATGGCATTAAGTTAGGATAGAAGATTGCGACCCCAAAATGTTACAAGGAAGATGACCCACAGGTTTGGGCTACATCATTCCCCCACATGATAACTCTATCAAAGAAAGAAAAACGCTTAAATACGAAGGCAGTGATTACCTGCAAATGAACCACCACAATAGAACAAGCAACTAACACACATGCTGCATGGATTTAATTTTTCGAAACCTGTTTTTTTTGTCAAACACTAGTGTTGCGTGTTGCAAAACACTAGTTTTGCGTATTGCCTGTATTTCTCGCGTTTCTCAATAATAGACCAGACTTTTTAGGGGGCATACAATCAAGCAGTTGCCCCGGGCATCGCCGTACCTCTGCACGCTCCTATCTACGCTGTCAACCTTACTCTGCTTGCGCATTCTATTAAACTAACGCTGTGTGTTGAGCTATCGCGGCGTGATTCCGTCATTGTAGTTTTGTTGCTCCGTAAGTGGCGTCAGATGTATTTTAAGTTTTAGTGAAATCAATTATTTCAGAACAACGTATTTTCCAGTTTTTACTTGCCACAGCTTGTGTTTTGATTCATTTATTTTAGTTTTTTGTTTGCTTGCTTTCTCTGTGTAATGTTGTGACGTCAGTCTTGTGATGTCACGATTCCCAGACACGCATGGAATGTTATGTTACCATATGTGGACATAGTACACCGAGCGTAAAGCATGTGAGTTTTCGTGTGACAAGACAGTTTTGCATTTGGAGTCGAACCGTGGTGTATGTCTACTGTTTTCTGTTAATAAAGTTACGCCCACAGTGTGTCAGAGTGTTAACTGTATTGTGAACGCGTGCTGAGCCATCTTCTGGTCAGTACAAGTGTGGAGACGTTACATTTGGCGACGAGGTGAACGGTGAACAGGCTTGTTATTAATTGATTTTCTGCCAGCGGTCTGTACTTGGAAGAACTGTGCTGTTGCCAAGTTGATTGACGGGGAGTGGACTTGCAAGTCATGTCGCAGAATTTCCTTTCCCTTCCACCATTGTGTGAGAAATTTGACATTGAGCAAATGTCACGGAATTGGAAATTTCGGTTAAGAAGTTTAAACTTCATGCCAGAGCTAATAATATTACGGATGATGTCATAAAAGTTGCTCTTTTACTGGACCGAGCAGGACGACATGCGCAGACATTATTTTATGCCATAACTGGCCCCAACGCTGATGAGCAAACGTTTGACGAAACAATTGCTTTATTCGATGCAAAATTCGAACGTAAGCCTAATCTGTTGTACGAACGAAGTTTATTTTCTGCTTTGCGACAGCAAAAAGAGGAATCGGTTGCCCAATTTGAATTGCGACTTCGTGAAAAAGCAGACGTTTGTGAATTCGGTGACGCTGACTGAGTTGATAGGGTTATTCTTGACCAACTTNTTCCTAATTTGTGCAANCTCGAGTTAAAGTACAAACTCCTTGAAACAGAGGACTTGACTTTAGAAACAGCGCTTGCTAAAGNAAAACTCTTTGAGACATTACGGTCCCAGGTTCCGCACATGGGAGGGAAGCAACAGACAGTCGATAATCACGATGCGCCGAACTCAGTGAATTCNGTTTCGGGCTCCAAGCGTAAGGACGCATCGCGAGGATGGCGAGGACGTTCATCTACTAACGTGAAGTCAGACAGGCCAGCTATAGTGTGCTATGCTTGTGGGCGGAAGGGTCATCGGGCCAAAAGCTCTCAATGCCAGGCGAAGGACAAAAAGTGTTTTAACTGCGGGAAATTGGGACACTTTAAGAATAAGTGCAGGAAACTTTCTCAGCCCCAGTCCCAAGTGAAGCCAAAATCAGCGGCCGAACATCAAGTAAGTGGTGTAAATACGGCTGGGATGATGCGATTGACCCGCAGACGTTTGCGTATTCGGTAATGCCACAAAGGAATGAACATGCCACACACCTTTGCGTGGGAGGGGTGACTATTTCGAACATTATGATAGACTCTGGAGCTTCTTGTAATTTAATGGGCAAGGCGACTTGGGAAAACTTGAAGCAATCCCAAGTTCGGGCGACTTTCAGGAAAGAGTC
>JGI24159J19872_10004353_pt1 | contig 17997 bp, 11 predicted proteins | sample Ectturendosymbi4_FD_19872 | JGI IMG/M metagenome (IMG submission 19872) | reverse complement strand
GTATTGACCAACAACCATGTAGCGTGGTTGTGAGATAATTCTACGATCAGTAGTGGTACTGCAGTGCATTTTGCTTGTCTGCGATGTTGAGAAAAGTGCTGCTGATAATATTTCGTGACAAATAATAGCCGACTGAGACACCAGAATTTGCTGGAAGTGGTACGAAGTAATGCTACTATATAACATAAGAGTGTTTTTAAAAACAATATCTCGGGATACTGAGCATGCCACAAACTTCCATAAACAATGTCAAAATTTTGCAGAGAAGTGCCACACTACATCGCATCGTACTTCAACAGATTAACAAAATCACGGTAACGGGGGGAAACGGGCAAAGAAAAACAGACGTCGCGGCTGGACGTAGTCAAGAAAAATGTTGATGTGTTAAAATTGAAATAGCATATATGACATAAATGTTATAGTAAACAGGGTAGCCTGTACTTTAGTGAGAGCAAAATATTTTTCTCAAATTTCAGCCCCGCCCCCTTAAAAAATTCCTGCGTGCTCCCCTGCCCCACCATGTTCGTTGTTGAACTGTTCTTGCAGCTTAGATGGCTTCAAATTTGCGTTGGAGAAAATAATTTCACAAAGCATGCACTGAGGCGTTTGGAAATCCTCGGTTTTTCCGATGCAAGTGAAATCCAAACGAATGTAGTCACCACTCCATTTGCTTTTTTTCGACATGATGAAGATGATCAAAAATAAGAAAAGCTTCTATATCTGAATTACAATTACGTAAAGCAGACCTTCATCTCTCCAAATTAACAAAACACTTTCACAAGAGCAACAATTTATCCCAATATGAAAAACAGTACATAAGAATCCTTTCTCTACTTTATAATCGATTTACCTCAGAACTATATTTACTAAGAATGATGAAATGCGGAATCCGCACATTTATATACACTTCGACTATGTTAGAATTGCCCAGAAAGGTAATTATTACGTCAAAAAATCAATGCCAATATCTAGTTAATTCGAGCAAAAACTACTACAAGCTTGTAAATAAGAAGAACAGAATACAGTTAATGTTTACGTGAAAAATTTACAACGTGACACATAGGTATGAACGAACCTCGCGTTTTTGTATATAATCCATTGCAGAGGAAAATATAGAAAAAGCTACCGAAGGGTAATGAATAGATCAGTTTCCTGACATTAAGACGGACGTTTTTCACAACCCCCTGGAATGATGTCTCGCACCCCTGGCTGAGAACCACTGCTATATATATTCCTTGTCAGAATCTGCCAATCCATAGGGTCGTCAGTCGTGAAGAGCCGTTATTGAGTTTCGAATGCCAGCGGGAGAGACAGCTGTGAACATAACCAGAAGACTAAAGTAACCAGAAGACTAAAGTAACCAGAAGACTAAAGTAAGTGAATGACGATGATGTACTGGACTGTAGAACAGTTACAAGGTAGGTAATGCAAATCAGAGCTGGACAGGAAGAACCTGGTTAATCAATCCCCACGACAGGTCAAGAAATGGCAAACCATTTTCTCCTCACATTTCTGTGAAAGTTAATGAGATAGATGGATGCATTAAGAAAATTTGTGCATCACCATCACGGAGTTTGCGGAGTCATAGAAAAAAGTTGTGCAGACAAGATAACAGCGTATTGTATCTGCGATATTGAAAGTGTCGACGAGATGGGTCATAAGGCAACGCATAAACGCCTACAAACAAACCGGACATGAAAATTGCTATGAATATTTTGAACATTTTTGTGCAACGATTAGCAGCCGGAAATGAGACTTGCATTCATCACTTTGAATGAGAATTCAAGAAAGATTCTTTGTATTGGTCTTATCCAAGCTCACAGACCCAAAACTCATTTTTGGGCCAAAAAGAGAGCCCACACTTAATGTACAGTCAAATCCATAAATGCCGTTTCACTATAAATCTTTGCCGGACCAGTTTGGTCAAAACGATTCTTTTGGCAGCGTGTCACAGTTGTCCAGCAGTGGCGTAGCCAGCCCAAAATTTTGACAGGAGCCAAACATTTTGACTAATTTAATAACTTAGAACTTAAACCGCTAGCTTTTATTCCACTTCTCCAAACAAATTTTACGTAAAACAACAAATATTTACAACGTCATCAACAAATGACACCACGATTAAAAGTCCATCCCCTTCCCCGACAGCTATAGGCTCGTTACAACTTGATTAATCCTTTCACGATGGCAATGAAGCACACACAAATCTGAGAGACAATCGGAAGTCATCGCTGAGCGTAACTATGTCTTGACCCGTTTCGTGCACCGAAAAGACCGCTCAGCGCCAACGGTTGTTACCGGTTATAAGCACTCAAAAGAACCTCCTGCAAACATTCGTAGCTTACTCCAAAGCTCAAAGAAGGTCTTCACAGGCTTACTTCGTTTGTCAAGATTATCCAAAGAATACAAGCACTCAATCTCATCTATCTTAATTTGTCCGCAGGAAAGATTGCTAACAAAGCAAAAAACGAAGGGTTGTCACTTGTCACCGAATCGTTCCCGAAGAGAGCAACTCAGGCCGTCGACTCATGGAAGATACACGGAATGTAGGCAATACTGTGAAGCTAATTCAACGCAGGCGGTGTCACGATAAACTTGTACCTCAACTACTATAGACATTGCCAGCTCTTTTATACCAGCTAATTCACAAGCTTTATTATAAACGTTCGGCGCAATACTCGTCTATGCAATCTTGATTGAGAACGCTTTGAAGAGAAGAAATAAGGCTCTTAACAGATGGCACGCTGACTCAGATAGTCTGAAGTTAAGGGCGTATGATTCTATGAGTGAGTGCCAAATATCCCCCAATCAAGCGCACAGCGTAAGTCATGCCAGATTTCTCTAGAGCAGATTGTAAAGAAAAACCATTCGCCTTTGTCTCAATGCTGGCATCCTTCATCAAAAATCCAAGAGCATGAAGTATATGCTTGAAGCTACATTTGAAGAAGATCATATGCTTTTGTACTTCTCGGACCACCTGGTGGGGGAGAACAAAGTGACGTTAATTCCAAACGTTGGGCGCTTTTCAGACTCTCTCTGAAGAAGCGGGAAGTCTCCCTCATAATATCATCGGTGCTTGTACTGATTGGAACTTTACTTTGGTCATTCATGCAGAGCAAATTTTATGAGAGAAATTTTACCAGGGGGTACGAAGACCGATACCGGGTCCTCTAGTTTCTGGGTCCTCATCGAAACTTGTATACTGTAGCTTGTTTGTATAGTAAGCAGAACATAAAGAAAACAGCTACCATACTAAGACTTTCAAATGTAGCTCCCAGCGATGTAGTCGAAGAAATCGACAATCAATTTTTGGCTTAATTACAGAAAAACAGCGTGAGTACTTTCATCCTCCCGGGCCCGGGTACGATGTACCTCTTCTACACCCTCTCGTAAGCCCTGTTTATGACCAAGTTTAAACAATAAGAACCACAGTGCACAAATATTGCTGGAGGATATTTATCCTGAATGCGTGTTTGCACATCACTCACATGACCTGCCGGTACTGATGCGCGGGCCGCATATGTTTTAATGTTAAAACTTAATAAATCCAACGAAATCTGAGGAAGACACATGTCTTCACGTGGCTCTCCCCGTTGCGGCATTCATTGAAATGCTTACTAAATCTGTCGCTCCGAGAGCAACCACTGCTGCCGTGCTGGATGTGTTCAGCGTGAACTGGGTAGGAATACGCCCTTCTCAAGCAAAAATGCTGCCGAAGATGACCAACGATCCAGCATACTCTAGCTGAACACCGAGGGGCTCACTGCAAATAAAATCACTGTTATTGAGCAGCTAGCCTATTGTATAAGAACAAGGCATTCATCACCGTCCTACAGGAGACCCACTGCACAACTGCAGACAAGCTAGTGATTCCCAACTTCTCTTTAGCTGGGGCAGTCCTGAGCAGGAAGCACGGCCTTGGAACGTTTGTTCAGAAGCGATTGGAATGGTCACTGGTCAATCAGTCTCGAGAGCAATCAGAGACTGAGTGGTTGTGTGCAGACGTCGCACGATATAAGATCACTAACGTCTACAAACCTCCACGCTCGCGATTCACATCAACGACCATCCCGACGTTCCCACACCCCAGTCTCTATGTTGGTGATTCAACTGTCAACATGTCAACTGGGGTAACAACACAACATCCCCTGACGGTGAGAGCCTGGACTCCTGGGCAACATCCAACAACCTTGGACTGCTCTATGACTCAAAGGAAACAGCCAGTTTCTCCTCTCACCTATGGAACGTCGGCACCAAGCCGGACCTGGCCTTCGCGAGTTTCGGCTAGGACAGCTGACTGCCGGACAGACGTGTTCTAGGAAAGTTACCGCGGTCACAACATCGGTATACCCTCGTAACGCCACCGAGACTCAAGGTTCTTGTCCACAGCGATCCGACGAAGCGGTGGAACTTTCGCAAGGCTGATGGGAAGCGCTTTTGTCTTCTCACAAGTGGATCCGTTGAGAGATTGCCACCTCTGGACACATCAAACATTGAGAGGGCATACCAGGATATTTGCGAGAGCCTACTATCCGTGGCCAAACAGTGTATCCCACGTGGCTGTCGGAAGAACTATGTGCCACGCTGGAACAAAGAGTGCGAGACCCTTTATCGCTCCTTCAGCCGAGCACCAGTGGGGACTGACTCTGATAAAGTCGCTTCGTCCTTACTTTCTCGGCTAGAACAGAAGATACAGGAGCGATGGGAGGAAGCTGTCAATTCCATCGACTTCTCGCACTCTAGCCGCAAGGCGTGGAGCACCATCAACAAAGTCACTGGCAGGTCTGGACGCTCCCCTGGCTTGTGCCCCGTCTCGGCAAATGTCATCGCCTCGCAACTTGTGAAGAACGAGGCACACAGGACCGGGGGTTGCGAGTCTTCAAACAGTATTAAACCTCCCATTGAACTTGATTAAATGACCACTTGCATACCTTTGTTAAAGTGCATAAACATGTTCATTCATATGAGCCAGATCTTGCGTTACCCTGTAGCTGGATTGTGGGGTTGCGGTCAATTTGTCGTCTTTTGCAGGGTAGACCACCACCGTGGAAAGTTTGGCAATCGCTATTTTGCTTTCATTTTTTTCATACAAAGGTCATGGAACCCCTTAAATCTTTCTGTGGATCCAGGGGTCCATGGACCACCGGTTGGGAACCACTGGTGCAAGCGAATTACCAACTTTTGAATAAATCATTTCAGCGCCATAGCGCAAATCAGGGTAATGTTGACTAAACTAATCAGTAAAAAGAAACGGCCCAAGCTTATCAACCACTTATTCAGCCTCTTCGTACACGTAGACTGGTTCAGCATAAAGGAACATATCAAATAAGCAATCGGTCCGATTCGGCACGTGCTCTGAAAGTACAGAAAGTGACAGCTGATAAAATAAGGAAAATCATTAGATCAAGTGCAGCTCTTTTTGATAAGTTCATAAGTTGTTATTTTAGCTCATCTAGCCTCAACAAAACTCTGTAAACCTTTCATCATTACCTCAAACCTGCTCTTTATCATTATTGTGATCTCACTATCATAGATGTAGGGACCCAAAGAAATGTTGGGCTCTATAGCTTTTTGCCAGGAAAGTATGTCTATGGCCCAAAAATGAATTTTCAAAAAAATACAGTTCAATTTATGTAAGTCAGGGTTGTTTTTTTTTAATGTTAGGTACCCGAGATGGATATTTAGGGACTCGATTATTTCTGATTCCAGGGACCCGATGATTAAATTTCTCTGATTCTAGGAACCCGATTTTCAATTCTAGGGACCCGATTCGGGTCCCTAAAACACCTTAAAAAAACTGTGTAAGTAATAAAAATATATTTCCAATTCTAACACCGTTGAGACCAGGAAAGAGTTTAATTGACGATTTTTTTCCTTTTCTGAAATGATTTTTTTCCGAACACAAAGTAGTTGAGGAGGCTCTCCCTGAACGCCCGCCTCCTGCTCCTATGTTCATACTTTTAAACTTAAGTTCTATTTTACCTATTTGCTCTGTGAGATTGAGAGTCATGGCTATGGAGCCAGTCCATCGTACATGAATTTCAGTAGCTGATAAACGCTTTTGTCTGGTAGAACGTGCAAAGACTAAGCAACAGTACAGTTGAAAAGCATGGCATGTATTGGCAACGCATTGTGTACTCGGCGGTTCACGTTTACCAGACCTATTTATAGAGGTTAAACTAAAATTAAGTCAGGTGAACCTTTAGAACTTAAGCGCCGTATTGTCTTCATTTTCTTCAGGCTAATCGAAAACTTGCCACAACCTTAAAGTCAGCAATTTATCTAGGAAAGTTTTGCTCAATAAAGTTCACTTGATTTTATGTTTTTGTAAAGCGTAAATCATTTTCCTCCAAATCCAGTTCCAGCATCATTCCTCTCTGCAAACCAATTGCTCAGTAAATTTATAATATGATAGCAGAATTTTTTTTCCCAGCGTAGTCGGGCGTTTCTCACTTTTCCTGAACAGATCTAGCAAGTAGCAAGTAACTTGAATTACAGTATTTTTACCATTGAACCTGTACGAGTCGTTTTCAAAATCTGTATTAAGCTGTTAAAGCAGCTTTTACATCTTTTTATCCACAAAGGTCTAATCTGATTGAAGTTTTTCTGAGCAATCGTTTTCAAAATCCATAACTTAATATTATAGCTATATTACATAATTTTCAGAAGATACAGACTTACGCTCTAAAAAGAAATAAGATAAGTTAAACGCTTAACTTGGTGAATCGCTTAAATGATCCGCTACCACCACTTGAATAGCCACTGCCATTGGCAGCGAAACATACAGAACGTAAGGTCTGCTTACAAAGGGCACTATAGGAAGGGTAAACACATTTTCATTGTTCCCATGAGTCTCTTTCGTACTAGGCCTTGAATGTCACGTTGGAATCTTTATGCACATCTGCTCAAACAGAGCAAAGTTTGACTGCATGCGATATATATTTAAAAAAAATAAGGTTGTAAAATAGCTGCCTCATAATATTTATTCAACCATTATTACTTCCTTTTTCGAAAGGAATCCATTGACACCACATATCTGGAAATGGTGGCGTCAAAGCCGGCGCTAGGTGGTTGGGGATCCCAAAAAACATAGTATTTATGTAAAGAAAATATCGATTTATTTTAATAAATGCTTATAAAAGCATTTTCTACAGCATCAACACAAAATATAAAGGAGATAGACTTGAGCATTTGCTATGTTTCAAGCTAGGACAATGCCTTTTTCCAAGTTTTCAGAAATGCAAATGTTATTTTGCTTGTTTTCAGAAATGCAAATGTTTTTGTCAACTGTCATATCCAACGTTTTAGCAGTTTCACTTTCAATAAATATCATTGCCAGATTTGTTAGTTTTTCATCAGTCATAGTTGATCTGTGAAACGTTTTGATTAGCCTCAACTTGCTGAAGCTCCGTTCAGCAGTGTTGCGTGCAGCAGTAATCGGCAAACTTTCGTTAGAATGGCTCCAAGCCGCCTTTCCATGGTCGTCCGCAGAAATTTTTCCAGGCGGTCAACGTCGACATTTTGCTTATACTTTTTAGGTTGCTGACGATGTAATGCAAACGGGCGTTCACAACCCTTTCTACACAAAAAATGCCTTTCTACACAAAAAATTGCTCCATTTTACGGCGATTGTCACAAAAAATGCACTTCGTTTAACAAAACCACAATTATGTCTTTATTTTACCTAGCAAGACTTGCCAACATCACAGCATCACTTAGAAAGAAGAGCTGCAAACGTCTAAGATCTCGCCCAAAGCAATCAAAACCCCCTTCAGTGTATCCTTGCTTTTCTGACTTTTTCACGGTGAGCGCTCATCCACATAAACCGGACAAGCATTCAGTCTCACACTAACAACAGATTTTTCAAACCTATCATGCCTCTTTTCACACAGTAGGCTGTAAAAGTACGTGGCTATCCGCTATCAGAACCCACTGTCTCCCTGCATTACCTGGTTTCAACACTCGCATGCAGAGCTGGATTAAAGGGTAGGGGGCCCCTATGACGTATTTCACTGACTCGCAACGTTCATCGCTTGCTTTTTCCGGTAGTCGAAAAGTGCTTACTCAACTGCACATACAGTCAACTGCGATAAGTAAATACTAGAGTGTATTCTTACTAAGAAAAAATACTTCACAGGCTAGAGCAGTAGTTCTTAACCCGGGGGGCGTCAATAGATTTCAAGGGGGCGCGAACCCTTACGCGCCCTATAACATGGAAAAAATTATCATTAAATTTACCAATAAATACTTGTTTTTATAGATTATTTAAAGTTAGGGGGGCTTGAAACAAAGGACAATTACTTAAGGGAGGCACGGTCGAAAAAAGTTAGGAACCACTGGGCTAGAGCGTGACTCGGCAAAAAACAACATTCACCTGAACAATAAGCGGAAACCAGCGATTACAAACAAAAACACCAGAACAATAACAAGTCCATATGGCCAGCCAGGCTGAGTGTGAAAAGTGCTTCGAAGCTATGTCGTGATTTTCAGGTGCTCTGGTTCACACCACTGCTTAAAACCTTCCTGCTTGAAAGTATTGCTGTAAAAAAACTATTCAGTCGCGGGGTTTTAGCTAACACTGCCAGATTCTTGCGCTAAGGTAGAACAAAGTTAAAGGCTGCACCCTTAAGCACTTTTTGCAATCAATGACAAGAGTTCGTATTCTCACAGTATTAAGTAAGCAAAACAAATTTCATTTTCATTGGCTGCTATTAAATTTCATGAGGTATTGCTTTCATTTTTTGTGTTTGTTTCTTCGTAATTATTTTTATGTTTTGGAACGTGTGAGTTCCTGTTATATTACTATTTACATTTTGGTCTCTAAGACATTTCGCAGGACATCTTGACCAGATAACCTTGGGTTTTTCGATGTCCGAGCTTCGGAAAAAAAATATATACATAAATTAAAATGACCCACTGTACACAGTAAAGACTGCAAGCCTATTTCTTGTGTTTTGCTGTCAACTATAGCGATTTTTATTTTCTTCGTCTTTCTGTGAACATGTGTGTACTTTATTCACCGTTGCTAAATACATCTCTCTCTCTCTTTGCCTCCTTAGAAACTTTGCGCTTTTTAGCTCCTGGAGGCATTACAAATTTCGGCATCGCGCTAGGTAAACACCGCAATCTCGTTTTCTGCACTATCGTTCTACAAATCAGCTGATTAAAACCTTTTCTGACAGAACACGCAATCAGGGTTGCCAGGTCGTCATGAGCAAAAAAGGCCAGATTAATCCTTTAAAAAAGCCAAATAGCACCAAAAAAAACAAATACAAGAAAAACACACAACGACACCTTTAAAACACCCAACCGCGTTTTTGAAAGGTAATAAATATGTATTCCATACATAAAAACAATAAAGCTCACTCCATTTATAAACTTCTCGAAACTTTTGGTTATGCTGAAGAGCAACCTGAAACTGCAAACTTAAAAGCATGAAACAACAAAATATTATAAATTCTCGTGTAGAGTTTCCAACAAAAATATATCATTCTGTGTCCAAAAACAGGGGCTAGAAATTTGCCAATGCCAGAAATCTGCTAAAACCATCTTTAAATCTGCCAAATCCACATAAAAAATCTCAATGGACAAAAAAGGACAAAAAAAGCCACATTTCATTTGGCCTTTTTTCAAAAATAAGAAAAGCCAAAGGAGTTAAAAAAAGCCAAAAAATTACAAATTTGGCCTCAAAAAAACAAACTGGCAACGCTGCACGCAATAGCATTGGTATAAATGGCTTGGCTAGCTTCATATGTTTATTATGTAACACAACGATAGTAGCCATCGGAAGAAAAGTGTATTTCCGTCATAAGTTACCCTTTATGACAAAATAAAGGGTCGCACTTCGGCTGGGCTAACTCTAGACCGCACAAGAAGTTAGGGGTCATTGATACAATACACCAGTGGTTCTTAACCGGGGAGGGCGCGCCACTGTAGGGGACGTCAATAAATTTCCTGGGGGTGCAAGCCCTTACGCGCCCTACAACATGGAAATTTTGTTCAATAAATCTACCAATAAATGCATCTGTTTTTACAGCTTATTTAAACTCGGAGGGCTTGAAACAAAGGACAATTACTTAAGACCCACTGCTATACACTAAAAAACAACCACAGCAGGACTAGTTCTAGCACACAAATAGTATCGTGTTCGCGACATTTATGCAGAGGGCGTGATGCACGAGTAGATAATAATCATACCCATGCCAAAGGAATGATTATTAGGAAAAAGTTGCAAGCAAAATTCAAATATATTTGCATTGAACAAAACCGAAAATACTTTCATTCAGTAGTGATTACCGAAACTGGCAGAAAGTCAAACTTGCAGAGAAATCAACAGATATATATTAATGCAACATCGGAATACAGATTTGCATTCTTATATTGCTTCTGAATGACAATTTTTCAAATTTTGTTGAAAAAAAACGAGTATTTTATTTAAAACAAATAATTGTCATCACGGTGGTGCCCCTTGGAGCGGGGGGCCTGGGGCAATTGCCCCCGTTGCCCCCACTTAATCCAACCCTGCTCGCATGCGGCAAAACGCCTACTACCGTAACTTGGAGTGAACACGTGAAGATTCGTTGCCATGTTATTGTTACGCAGTAAAGTCCAAAAGTAGAACAATCAGCACGCAAGTTTCACAACTTGCCTCTACAGACAAGCAAAGCAACGGACATGAGTCGTCACCGCACAACACCAGGACAGTGAACCTGGTTCTTGTGCACTGTGGGTGTCAAATCGGCAAATAAACTGTCAATACAAGAATTTTAATAAATTAATCGTAATTAAGCTCTTGAGTTCAGGTTTGCTAGAAATTTTTGGTTCTTAATCCCAATTCTCAAAAGGGGACGAATGACTGTTTTTCCTCCCTTGCGGAAGCCATGCCCTTTCAATCGTAATGAAACGCCCGTGCTTTTTTTAACGACCAATTTCAACCTGATGTTGTATTCAGTTGTCTGTAACATAGCAATGCTGTGTTAATGTGATAAACCCTATAATGACAACCAGGGCCGTAACCAGGGGGGCGCAGGGAGGGCGAAGCCCACCCTAGAAAATTTATCTCTCCCTCTGGAAAATTGTGTTGGACATATTTTAGAGCTATTGGACATAGTTTAAAAATGTTCCTCCCTCTCAAAAAACTCTTCTCCCCCCCTGGTGTCCCAAGCTGGTTACTGGCCTGATGACAACATTAATGCCGTGTTAACGTTCTCATTGGTGTAAAGTTTCGAGTTTTCAATGGACAGCTCTGATGCAAGATACACTGGATATAACAGGCGCGGGCTACGAATACGATTTTATGTGATTGTATACCAGTTATTCTATTCTTGTAGAGTGAAAGGATAAAACACAGCAGTGGCGTAGCCAGCCCAAAAAAATGGGGGAGGCCAAATGTTTGATTTTAGGCGAATAACACTATTTTGTTTGGAAAAACGCCTCTCAAAGTACAAAATGACTATATGTTCTAAAAATTTGTGGGGCATGGCCCCGTTGACCCCCCTAGCTACGCCTATGCAACACAGGTCTATAACAGTGGTGTGACTGACGGGGTACGAGGGTACGAACTTCTTCCCTGACAAGCTAAACACAAAAACTGAGCTCACATTTTCCTTATATTTCGGTATTCAATACTCTCTTGGTTTTCAGTGAGTTGTTGTTTTTCGCGTCCTTCGGAAGTGTTTTGGACTGTTTTCCGGTGATTTCAGGTTTCAGTATGTAGAAATTCACATTCGAATAGGCTACATTTTCATTTCCAAACTTTTTTCTGAATGCTGGCGAGGGGCCCTTACGGTTGCCAGTGGGCCTCTTTCAGCTACGTTTCCCACCCTCGCTTAAACCTCTAGCTACGCAAATGGTCTACAACTTAATTTCACTGAATAATTTTTTACTAAGCTATACTAAAAATGCTTACAATGAACGTGGATTCAGCAAACGTTACCTGCACAACAGCCAGCTTACCAAGGCAAATGCTGACAACGAAGCTATTCACAATGCATTTCGCAATGGTTGGCTTTAGGAACATATGGGTCGTGTGAAGATAAATTTATTTGACGTATTAGATAGATATGAATATTGAAGGGGGAAATGTGTGAAATCAATTCTTGGTGAGTTCAGTTCTAGTGTCTCTGTATGCCGTAACATAAGTACTTAGTCAGATCTGGGGGTCCCCCCGGCCGTGAGGTACGGGGGGCCCTTCCTCCGGTTCTGGGTGGCGTTCCTGTTTAGAGAAGTTCTGCTGTTTTAAAATGCGAGGTAATGATGGTTCATTTATGACGTGCTAACTTAGCAGATGCTTTGGATTTTCCAGCTCGACGCGAAGGTTAGCTTGAGCTTTGCGTTGGTGCTTTTATATTTTCTCTTTTGCACTTCAGTTTTGCATTTTTGGATCATACTTGCTTCTAGGACGATTCAAGGTACATGCACTCTAGCGCTGTGTTTATCATTTGAGGGGTTCTCGAGGAAAAATTTGGGGTCTCTGCGCAAGATTATTAGGGTCCTGGTTCAAAAATTTTTTTGTGGTTCTATGTACGTCTACAGATAGGTACAAGAAACGCCTCTCAAAGCACAAAATGACTATATTTTCTAAAAATTTGGGGGAGTCATGGCCCCTTTGGACCCACCGGCTACGTCTATGCCAAGCTGCACAACCATTTCGATCAACGCTCTTTTTAATAAAAGCATTAACCACAATCATATCTGAACAAGTCTTTTACCCTTGCGTTAGGTTTTCAGACTAAGGTTCTTGCCTCAAATTCACTAAAATGAGAGTAACACCTTTTTTAAGCTTTTCTTGTTGAATAACTTTTCTATGACTGCCAATGTTTAAAGTGCACCGTTGAACAAAGACGACTTCACGAAAACCACGTAGCCTATCGGCTGGCTCTTATTCACTCTACTTGCAGTTGAAACCTACAATCTGAGCTCAAAGTTACTCACGAAAATGCACCAACTGCACTACCCCGCTTCAAGAACATCATTTTCCGGCACCATTACATCATGCAGAAAAACAGCAGTTGTACTGAAGCTGAGAAAAATTATCTTTGCAAAGTTCTTCACTGCAACCCTCAAAACTTGTTGATAGACCCACCTAATGACTGAGCTACAGCTTATGGCAGTTATTGAAAATATCCCACTGAACATTAAAAAATAGCATGAGATGTGCCAAGAATTTTTTTAAAAATAATTTTGGCGACGGCAATTAGCGGCATGCCAGCGCCTGAAATATGCTTCTTACCGGGAAAGTTGAGGCTAACCATCTTGCCCAAGGAGCACCACGGCGATTCACTCGGTGTCTGTGAATTGGATACACAACCTTCCAGTTGAGAGACGGACACTCTACCACTGGGCTGTCGCCGCCCCAGCGAAATCTTCGTCGCCAATGCTTAGGTGCCAGGAGAATGTTATGTGCAGTTTGTGCGTTACTGAGAAACCAACGATACGAGAAAAAAGATTAAGCTAGACTTGACTATTTACCATGATTTCATGCAAAATTGTTTTATCAGATTTTGAGAGGATGAGCAATATAAACAGAAAAAACTGGAGCCCTAATGTTTTTAGTCTGCGGTCGTCATCTCTTTCCTTTGTGCAAAGGACTTTGACTGAGATGGCTAAAATAGCTTTGTCTGGCGAGAAAGGTGTAGGGACTGGGGCACAATTGGCCCCCAAGTAAGCATCCTCGTAAATAGGGGACGCAGGAAAATTTTTCGCCCCCCTTGGAAAAATGTTTTGGATGTAGTTTAAAACTATTGGACATAGTTTAAAAAATGTGGGCCCCTCTCAAGAAACTCTTCGTCCCTCAAACATTTCATCAATTCAATCACTCCAAAGCCACATATCGTGTTCTTTTAGGCTAGCCTACCACTCTAGAGCTTCTAAACATGAAAGTTGAAACGCGATAGAAAATGTATTTAACATAATAACGAAAAACTAAAACTTTTAAACTCCTTTCAAAAATAAATTTGGTCAGCGAAATGCCGTCCCTTTGCTACGCCATTGTAGGCAATGTAGGCACAACAAATTAAATAATGTGATTTTTGCCTACAACGTTGATATTTGCATGTGCATCACACTGTCAGCAGGAAATGATTTTTGCTAATTTACATCATAGAAAATTGAATAAAATGGCCGAAAGAAAACTTTGTTTTCTTCTCACTACATGTAGTAGAACAAACGTTTCATTTTGAATGATTCAACCGTTAAGACTCAATCTCGTGGTCGTTTTTTACTTGCGCCTGGAGCAAGACTCAGGATGTGGCGAATGGCACGTGGTTTTTCCACTGTTGGATGGAAACAGATTTTCGTTTATGAGTACATTTTCTGATTTTTCTGTTTTCAACAGTAGCATTTCCCTTTTCCGTGTAAAGTCGGAAGTTGCACAGTTGATTGTGCAGGTTCTATTTGCTGTTAGCCTCTTGCTCGCAGTTTTTGCCATTAAGCCATAGAATAGAATGAATCTATCATTAACTTTTGCAGCAATTACAGTACCGTCAGAATAGTTTGAAGTTGTTGATTTATCCGGTATGCTGTATGCCTAGTTGTGAGAATCCCACAACTCAATGATGGGCGTGAGCACTGCCAGAGTCCATGACGGCTTGACAAGACTAGTTTCACATTTCTCTCTTCTTGAATTGATTAAAATCAGAATTCCGATAGATATGATTTGAATCAACAGACTTGACTTGGTGTACCTTCAATCTTTGCAACTGCTTTAACTTACCGCTACGTTTTTTGTGTGTGTTTTTGAAAAACTTCTACGCATGTCAGCTAACCAGTGGATATTATTAGCAAAAACTTTATTCGGGCTTGACACCAAAACGACCGTGTTTTGCAAATTTTTCAAATGCTTTGTTTTGGATTCGGACCTAGAAAGTGCGTGACTCGTCCTCGGCTTACGAAACTACCTCAGATGCAATCTATAACCAGGGTTGCCAGACGAAAATTTCAATAAAAAGCCAAACAGTGCTAAACAGGGGTCAGAAAAAGACCAAAGCGATTGTCTAAAAGCCAGAAAAAAGCCAAACTTTGTTTGTGATACTGCTATTCCTTTGTCACAAAAAACATCTAAATTACAGAATATTATTAGAAATTTATTCGAAATATAGATTTAGTCTTACTTGGCCGTGTACTGGAGCTCATTACTGATGCTTCTCTGGCTTGGTTTGTGAGATTGCAACTTTGAGTACAATGGTGCCACAGTTTGCATACTGATCCATCGGATGTCTCTACCATTCACACCTGTACTTACGACCAGAATCATAAGAACCCTTCCACTTCCTCGATGTCATTGTCGCATTTCTATCATGGAGTCGCAGACCCATAGGTGTAGGAGCAAGCAAATTTTGGGGGGTGCAAAAGATTTTTGCCCAAATTTCCCAAACTTGCGCAAAAATTTGTCGTGCACATTTTGCCGACCGTTTTTTGGTGTGACCTCCAAAATAATGGTTTTCACTGGTTTTTCTGCAAACATTGGGCGCCATATTTGAAGTCAGATAATGTTGGGCACCATTTTTGCCCAGATTTTCAGAGATTTTGCCTAGATATTTGAGAATTTTGTTCGGATTTTCAGGGATTTTCCCAGATTTTCAGGGATTTTGCCCAAAGTTTCAGGGATTTTGCCAAAATTTTCAACAAATCAAAACTTTTGGGGGTGCGCTTGCACTCCCGCACCCCGCCTCCTACACCACTGCGCAGACCTGTCTGCAAGCGTTGAGCCTGCTTAGTGCTTACAACCAGGGACGGACATGGGGAGCGCGGGGCTCTAGGCCATCTTAATGTTTGGGGCCCCACGCAGGTGTGACCTATTTGGCCATTTGTCTGAAAACCATGAAAGTACGCCCCTCTTTTGGGTAGTGCCCCCTCAAAAATTTATCTTTTGCGGTTCCGACTTTGGTTCTACGATTGCCTTAGATCTTCAACTTTCCAACGTTCTTCTCAAGAACAAATAAAAGTGCGTTCTTTTCTTGGAATTTATAGCACTTTCGTGTAGTTCAGAAGTTCTCCTCAATAAATTTCCATGAATTCTAGCGTTTTTGTAGGTTTATTTTTCGGATACATAAATTTTCATGCGGGACCCTGTTGCTACTCCTCAAAAATGTCGTCTAGTTGTTGATCTGATTAGCTGCACGTAAACTCCCTTGTTGTAGTAACCAGTGTACATATTGTAGGTGGATCCAGGCGGGGTGCTAAGGGGGCTGAATCCTCCCCTAAAATTTTCAGATACGTTTTTCGACCGTCCCGACACAGAAACGTCCGTTGGGGTGATTTTTGTGGATAGACTTTAAATAAATCATTTCTTGTACATGGATAGGGATGAAAATATTAAATACAGTGCTTTCTTTGCTGAATTTGGGCAGTCCGAATATGTTTATTTCACTAAAATGAAACTTCTAATAAGTAAGTCTTTATACAAAAAATATGGTCCCAGTGTTACATAAACCGCACGTAAGTACTAAAACCAGCTATGTCCAACCCAAATGGCTTACTGAGCCAAAAATTATGTCACTATCTTGACCAGGGCCGCACACTGAATAACATATTAAAATGAGGGCCGCACATTGAATACCTAATTAAATTGATCTTAGCAAACTAAATATAGCTTAAAGCTAATGTGCTGAAAGCGTACGAACATTTACTGCAATGGTGACAGACGTGACATTGTGGCACTGCATCAAAAATGTGAAATTTAGGATTATCAAAATAAGAACAGGTTGCCAGTATGTATGATACTTTTACTACAGCGAAAACCTAAACTGGGGTGCACAAAATCCTCGAGTGGGCCGCATCCAGCCCGCGGGTCGGACAGAGCTGATTTAAACTCTTGTTTCATTTGGGTAAGATAAGCGTAAACAGGGGGACAAGGAAGCTATGCCCCCAAATTTCTAGCATATCTTGTTATTTTGTGCTTTGACAGGCAGTGTCCCGAACAAAATATTGTTGCTCGCTTAAAGTCAAAGTATTTGGCCCCACGAAAAAAAATTTGGCTTGGCTACGCTACTGCTTGTAACTACTTTCATACTGAGGGCCTGCATCTTTCTCGCACCCAGCCATGTTCCTCTGTATCAAGCCTTTCAACCAGTCTGCACTTTCCTACTTGATGTTCAACCTTCCACTGACAAAAAGCTCGCAACAACGCAAGACCGCCAGACACTGCAGAACTCCGATGAAAAGCAGTATTGTCACTCTTACATTACGTAGCAAAAAATATTGTTGTATTGTTACTGTACAGATAAGAGTCTAGACGTTTGCATTTTCGCTCGTTTCAAAGTAAATTGTTAAATTATCCCTCTGCACAGTTTCGCAATTTTTAAGTTAGTAATGAGTCGTCATAGGAAGGAGTTGTGCGGAGTCCCCAAAAGCGCGGGACCCTAGGCCATCGCCTATTTGGCCTATACGTAAATCCGTCACTGCTTGCAACACACTACACAGTGCACGCATTTTCCGTGAATGCGAAAAAAATTATTTTGAATCGCGTATCCTTCAATTCTTACTAACATCAGAATGCGGGCGTCGGTCTAATATAGCATTTATTACAAAACTTTTGCATTTGTATTGCCAAAAAAAGTACTGTAGTAAAACTTTTCTTCAGAGGAAGGTTTTTCAACGTTAAAAGGCCAAAAAAGCCATAAGGCCAAATAAAATTTTTAAGTCAACCAACTTGAAACGAGGCCAGATTTCTCAAATTTGGCTTAAAAAGGCCAACCTGGCGACCCTGTCTGCAACACACTCTCTATTCTATACCCACCTGGACGCTAAACTATAGAATTACCTCATTCGCAATAGGTCTTGCTGACAGGGGCGGCTCGTCTAGACGGGCTGCCGGGCTGCAGCCCTCCCTGAAAGATGTAAGGCAAAAGATTCCGCCAAACGGCCAAACTCGCCCTCAGTCTGGATTTAGTTACGAAATTTCACAACACAATCATTTTCGGTACTTCCGGCACCATTTTGGCTCAACGTTTCCTAGGAATCCAACAAAACCAGTGTTTCGCTCTTTTCCAACGACGCCGC
>JGI24159J19872_10004352_pt1 | contig 18000 bp, 12 predicted proteins | sample Ectturendosymbi4_FD_19872 | JGI IMG/M metagenome (IMG submission 19872) | reverse complement strand
CAGGGGGGCAATTGAGCAGTTGCCCCCCCCCCCCGATATTTTCAAAAACATTTGAAAACGCCAAAAACGTTTAGCATTTTCGTTCCTAGGTAAAACTACAAGTTGCAATCATTTTCTCCATCCCCGAAAATATCAGCTGGTTGCGGCTCTGCTTAACAATCTATCTTCCTTGAAAAAGCGTTGAATTCGTTAATTGCTGTTTCACCAGGAAACATTTTCAACAACTAAACATTGCAAGGAACCAACATACAAACTCAGAGCCTACGCCTTGCATTGTAAAATTAACTGCAAGGAAGGTTCCCCCGAGTACTTTCCAAATGCCCACCCAAGAAGTTGTACATTAATTGTTAAGAAAAAGGAATTGTCATTTGTTGGTCACAAGCAGTGAAAAACATCGTGAAGCTGCAAAACAAGCAAACTTTTCATCAATTAAAAAACATCATTTTTGCTCAAAAAATTCAAAAATCGTCAAAAGTGCGCTTAGGTCAAACGTATTTCAAAAAATATTTTTAGCCTTCGAATTTGATAGTTCTGCAACGCTGCCTACATCTGCGCAAATCTTGATTATGTGGAGACATATTACTGCAGAAACCTGTTGTCTTGCCTTAAGTCTCCAATATCTTTAATGGCTCTCAACGGGGATTTTTTCACTATACTTATGTTGTGCAGCATGTTACCGAAAAAACGATGGTGATGACAGTGGCGTAGCAAGGAGGGTCACGGGGCCCTGGGCCCCGGGCAGCACCTTCTGGGGGCGGCACTGTATTGATAAAAATTAAATTTTGAAAGGATTTTAAAATTTCTAACTCTCCTTTATTAACTTTAAATAAAGTTTTAAACGGTCTAACTCTTTTCAGTTTTCGTGTTTAGAAGCCCTAGACTGGTAGTTAAGCCTAAAAAACACATCTGGTTGTGAAGTGAGCAAACTGATGAAATGTTTACTCAAAAATCTGGGTCAAATCCAATGTGCTGAAATATCCCGGTGTTTTCCTTCAAAATCAGTTTTTTTGACATACTTAATTGGGGGGCAAATGTGCCCCAATCCTTACAACTTCCTCTCCAGACAAAGCCGTTTCCACCATCCCAATCAAAAGTCCATAGAACAAAGGAAATAGACGACATTCGCAGATTAGCAAACATTACTGATCCGGTACTGATATTTCGAGGCTTCTTTTGCCCCTCCTCTGAAAGTCTGATGAACAAGACCTTGCATGAAATCACGGCAAATAGTCAAGGCTAGCTTAATCCTTGTTCTCCTATCGTTGGTTCCTAAGCAACGTCCCAACGGCACACCATAACATTACGTGACACCTGGGCATTGGCGACGAACGATTCGTTGGAGCGGCGATGGCTAGTCCGCCTCTCAATCGGAGGGTTGGGTGTTCGATCCGCGGCCACTGTGTGAATCGCAGTAGTGCTCTTTGGGAAGAGTTCGCCTCAACCGCCCCTGCAAGAAACATAGTTCAGGCGTTGGTTTACCGCTGCACGACGTCACCAAAATTAGAAAAGAAATTTCTTGGCAGTTGTACTATTTTTTAATGTTCAGCGAGATATTTCCAATAAGTACCATACGCTGTAGCCTGGTTATTTGGTGGGGTTTTCAACATTAAATTTTGGCGGTTGAAGTGAAGAACTCTGCCAAAGTTAAATTGGTTAGTTTCCATGCAACTGCTGTTTTTCCGCATGATGTAATGGTGTCGGAAAATGGCGTTCTTGAAGCGGGTAGTGCAGGTGATGTGTTTGCGTGGCTAACTTAGAGCCAGGACCGTAGCCAGGAGGGCGCAGGGAGGACGAACCACCCCCAACAATTTTTTTAGCCCCCTTAAAATATGTTTTGGACATAGTTTAGAAGTATTGACATAGTTTAAAACATTTGAGCCCCTCTTAGAAAACTCTTTGCCCCACCTGGTGTCCCAAGCTGGCTACGGGTCTGCTTGGAGCTCAGATTGTAAGTTTGAACTGCGAGTAGAGTGATCAGAGCCAACCGGCAGGCTGTCGAGTTTCGTATAAGTCCACTTTGTTCAACGGTATACTAACATTTGATGTCATAGAAAAAGTCATTCAACAAGAAAAGCTTAGTAAAGGTGTTGCTCTCATTTTGATGAATTCAGCATGGTTTGGTAATACAGTTTTTGAAATAGATGTCTGTTGGTAACCAGTTCCGGCGCCACAGGGGGCTTTGGTGGGCTCAGCCCCCACCAAACAAATTTCCAAATCCCGCAAATTGAACTATAAAACACTATTAACCAAATGGATTTTTATCAAATTTTAGAATGTCAAGCCTCCCTGCACAAACGTAAAGCCTCCCCATTTAAGACCTTCCTGTGACGGTTCTCTTGGTAACGGACGAAGGCAAGTAATAACATTTTGCACGTGTAACTGGAAGAAGCCCAGGGGTGTAGTGCTGAAAAAGAGGTTTAAAACGCCGTTCCTATACCAAATAAAAAGGAAGACTGCACCAAAATACTTCGAATAAAGTGAGCATTTGCATGCAAGAATTTCCGCACTGGATCTTTCTCTTTCACTGCAGACTTTTGACTAGCAGTGTGAATCTGCGTGTCGCTAGTAAATCTGCATGTTGTGCTTAATTTCACGTTCAAGTTCGTTTCATTGACATATACAGTAGATAACTTTCAGCCAGCAAAATTTTAAACGACTTGAAGACTTTCTGGCGACGGTTCTAACGATATTCTCAAGCCTATGTTGGTTTTGATAGGGTAATCATAGCAAATCTTCATTACAACGGAAAATCACCAGGAAGTAGAGACATTTATGTTGACCCCCTACTTTTTTCCTTGACCCCGCAGTGCCCCTCGCCCAGTTTTTACATTCTGGAATCGCCAATGCCAATTTTGGCATTGACCAAGTTGGTAGTTTACGATAAAGATTGCAAGTCAGCATTTCTCACCTGGAGCCAGTTTTAAGCCTGTTTGACCTATTTTATCAAATTTGGTCTCGCACCTACAGAGGACCTCGTGCAAGAGCCGACAGATTTAACGTTTTAAGCCTTTTGTGTATTCTAAGAGAATTAAACCACTACTGAAACGTGAAGTGAACAATGAAACGTGCTTTACATCACTGAAAACATAATACGAAATTGATATTATAGCCTGTTATATGCAGTATATATACTGTTTTGTTTTAGACAGGGATACTACACGAAATAACATACTGAAATGTTTACATCTGCAAAGTAGGTATGCCGCCAACACATCCCTTAATTTTTTCGTTTGATCCCCTGGAAAGAGTAAACTATTAAAAATTCATGCGGTGGGCTTACCAGAGACTGAAAACCAACAGGGAACAACATTTGGCGAAACATGTTGGGTCCATATGCGCATATGTACAGAAAGCAAAAAAATTAGGAAAAGTAATAATGAAGAAGGTGGCGACAAGCAGAAAAAAAATAAGACTCATAATCGACAGTGCAAGACAAGACCCATTTCAGTTTGTGAGTGTGTGATTGTGATCTTCAAAATGCTTTATTAATCCTTATATCTTTAAACAAGTACAAAATATGATCTTCTTTCATTTTAAATTCTTGTAAGCTAATTTGAGAGGTGAAAAGGGCGGCACTTTTATTGTGGGCCCCGGGNGGCACTTAGCTTCGCTACGCCACTGGGTGATGCTAATNGTAATACCACAAGAGAGTTATNACAACCGTTTGTCGAAGTTTTTTAAGCTGTTGCTAGCAACGAGGCTGAGGGTAACGATCAATGTTATTTCCACCTAAAACACGATTCTACTGGGGATTTTACCAGGGTCTCCAAACTAAGGCCCACGAAACTGTATCATCCGGCCCGCGAAGCCATTTCATCCGTTCGCAAAGACCTCTTTTCAATAATGTAAAAATAATATAATCAGGAAAAATTAGTTGACTTACTAGAATGTAACATATTCTGAAACAATCACATTATGTAAGATGTCCAGTCCTTGTACTGTTGTGTAATAGCTTATGTGGCCCTTTGAAAAACTGTTTGGAGACCTTGGATTAGACCCATGGATGCTGAAAGGTGTCTTTAATTTACAACACCTATTGTTGAAATAGGGTGGCTTCTGCGAAGGTGCAAGGTAATAATATACTTGATAATGCATTTTCAAAATTTCTTTCAAGTATATTACAGTAGTGGCAACCCAACAAAGTGTTCTGGCAAACTATAGACACCCACTGCGACAAAAAATATCACTACTGGGTTCACCAAACAAGGTGACTTCCTAAGCAATGAGGAGTACATCCTTGGTAGATGGAGAGAGTACTTCAAAGACCTTTCAAACCCAGTAACTATCACACAATCGCACACACAATAGGTACCTTTGGGGGAGGAAAATACCATCACGGCAGCGGAATTTTCCAAGCTGTCAAAACACTGATTCTTGGAAGGCTGCAGGGGTGATGAAATCCGACCTGAAATGCTCAAAGTTTTTAATCAAAAAAGACTTCTTTGACTAACCCGTGTGTGTCAAGTAGCATGGTATTCTGAAAGGACACTTACGATTGACAAGCTGGGGAGATCGTCACCATGCACAAAAGGGGAGAAAGAAGAGAATGTTCCAACTACACTGGTATCTCTCTCCTTAACCCCCTGAAAAAGTGTGTGCCAAGCGCCTTGAAAAAATGTGTCGCGAAATAATTGAACCAAAGCTGGGGGATACCCAGTGCTGTTTTCATCGCCGCCGTAGCACTCCAGGCCAAATTTTCACTTTCCAGCAAATTTTCGAGATATTTTGGGAGTATGCTAAAGACGTCTACCTACATGAGTTTTGTTGACCTCGGGAAATCATACGAACGGGTTCCTCGGGAAAAGCTTTGGGGANTCTTGCTGGAGTACGGTGCTGNCGGCTGNCTTTTACGGACCGTCGAGTCACTACATCCTGCTCAGACGTTTGTGTCCGTGTCGGGGGAGTTAAATCACAACCGCTCACTGTGGGTGCTGGACTCAGACAAGGATGTGTGCTGTCACCACTCCTCTTCACAGTCAATATGAATTGGGTCGAGAATGACATCTGAGTCAACGATGTTGGCATTGTTCGAAGATACATGATCAATCGTTTACTTTTTGATGACAATTTGGTGCTNCTTGCATCCTCTGAACAGGGTCTTCAGCATGCACTCCAGCGGTTTTCTGCTGCATGAGACGAAGCAGAAATGACAATTAGCATTAAAAAGTCCGAAGTATTATGTCTCTCCAGAAATCCAAGTCAGTGTACACTGCACGTGAGTGACAATACTTTGCAGCAGATGGAGACGTTCAAAGCACTTTTGAGTGATATTCACAAGTAACGGAAGACAGAACAAAGAGATTGATACACGGATTGTTAAAGCAGACGCAAGTTCTGCTTCAGCTTTATCGCTCTATGGTATAAAATGGGAGCTTTCTTACACCGCCGCAAAGTTGTCAATTTGGTATTTGTTCCGATGCTCACCTATGGCCATAAATCTTTGGTATATGTCTGAAAGAGTGCTATCTCAAGTACAAGCGGCCGAATCGAGTTTTTGAGAAGAGTTCACGATGTGACATATTGCGACATAGTTCACGGCTATCAAATTTGTAAAGGTCTAAAGTTCTGAATGCCGAGCACTTCTCCTTCGAATGAGAATTCTCAGCTACGTTGGTTCGACCACGTGCCCGGAAAACCCAGGAAAATTGGAGGGACAAGTCGTGCCGTTCACACCCACGGGAAAGCAGTCCAGATGTCGACGAAGGGTCAGGTGGCGTGACTACATCACCGACCTTGCTTGTTCCCAGTGGCGCCGCAAGGGGGGGCTCTGGGGTCGCGGGCCCTGGGCGGCACTCTGCTTATCAAAAATGAATTTTTTAAATGGTTTTGAAAGTTCTCGCTTTTCGTTATTATTTTTTAATAAATTTTTAAAAGATTTAGAAGTTCCGAATCTTTTCAGTTTTTGTGTTTAGAAGCCCTAGACTGGTAGGTTAGCCTATAAAAACACGACATGTGGCTGTGGAGTGAGCAAAGTGATAAAATGTTCATTCAAAGCCCGAGTCAAAACCCAATGTGCAAATGTTCTCCAGTGTTTGTCTTGAATTTAGTGTGTTTTTGACACACTTACTTGTGTGGCAACTGTGCCCCAGTCCCTACACCTTCCCCGCCAGACAAAGCCATTTCCACCATCTCAGTGAAAAGTCCTTTGAACAAAGGAAAGAGATGACATTCGACTGCGGACTAACAAACATTAGGGCTGCGGTTTTTATTACCTCTCCACTCAAAATCTGATAAAAAGAAGTTTTGCATGAAATCACGGTAAATAGTCAAGGCTAGTTTAATCCTTTTTCTCGTATCGTTGGTTCATCAGTAACGCCCCACCGTCGCATCATAACGTCACCTGGCACCTAGGCATTGGCGACGAAGATTGCGCTGGGGCGACGATAGCTAAGTGGTAGAGTGTCCGGCTCACAATCGGAAGGTTGTGTGTCCAATTCGCCGACACTTAGTGAAACGCCGTAGCGCCCCTTGGGCAAGATCGCTCCCCTCAACTGCCCCGGTAAGAAGCAACTTCAGGCATTGGCATGCCGCTATTGCTGTCGCCAAAATCATAAAAATATTTCTTGACACATCCCATGCTATTTTTTAATGTTCAGTGGGGATATTTTCAATAAGTGCCATAAGCTGTAGCCTAGTCATTAGATGGGCTTGCCATCATTAAATTTTGGCGGTTGAAGTGAAGAACTCTGCAAAGACAACTTTGCTCATTTGCTCAGTTTAATTGCAATGGCTGTCTATCTGCATGGCGTAATGGTGTCGGAAAGTGACGTTCTTGAAGCGGGGTAATAATGCATTTGGTGTGATTTCGTGAGTAACTTTGAGCTCAGATTGTCAGTTTGAACGGCAATAGAGTGAATCAGACTATCAGAGCCAGCCAATAGGCAACGTGAGTTTCGCAAAAGTCTCCTTTGTTCAACGGGGTTTACTGTTGTAACCTCTCCGGTGGCGTTGCGATAAGACATTACTTAACAATTGCAGTCATAGAAAAATTCATTTCAACAAGTAAAGCTTAGAAAAGGTGTTGCTATCGTTTTGATGAATTTGAGGCAAGAACCTTAGTCTGAAAACCTAACACAAGGGCACACGATATGTTTATATATAATTGTGGCAAAGGCTTTTGTTAAAAGGGGGCGTTAATCAAAACAGTTGTACAACTTGGCAATGGCTGTACTGAATAAAGTTGTTCAGCTCACTTACCGTCGAACGTAAGAAGTTGCAATCACCGCTAAGCATAAAAAATGCCTATGTCCAACCTGGCATGGTTTAGTAATACAGCTTTCGAAACAGACGTCTGTTGCTAAACAGTCCTGTCGCCATGGGGGCTTAGCCCCCCAAACAAACCTCCAATTCTTGAAATATGAAGACCTACAAATCAGTAGATTTTTTGTCAAATTTTAGAATGCCAATCCCCCCTGCAAAAACGTGAAGTCCCCAATAGAAGACATTCTGGCAATGGTTCTGTTGGTAACGAACAAAGGCAAGGAATAACGCTACACACATGTTTTGGAAGAGGTCCAACACAACAGCGAGACCAAGTGCGCAGGTCACGATGAAGACTGCAAGCCAGGGCTTCTCAATCATCATTTTAGGCCTGTTTAAGATATTTTTTCTAAATGGGTCCCCGCACCTATAGAGGGGCCTTTTATACATACTAAGAGGATTAAACCAGTACTGAAACGTGAAGTATACAATGAAACGTTGTTTACATCACTGAGATCATACTATCAGATTGATTATTATAGCCTGGTATATGTAGTATATGCACTATTTTTAGTTAAAGATGGGGATAATATACGAAGTTTCAACATACAGAAATGTTTACATCTGTAAAGTACTGTAGGTATGCCGCCATCACATCCCTTAATTTTTTGTGTAATCCCCTGAAATGAGTAAACTATCAAAGAGTCATGCGGTGAGCTCACCGGAGATTAAAAACTAACACGGAAGAAAATTGGACGAAACATGTCGGGTTCGTATATGCCCAGGTAAAGAAAGCAAAAAATAGAAAAATTAATGATATGAAAGGTGGTGGCAAGCAGAAAAAGCAAGACTCATAATCGACAATGAAAAACAAGACTTATTTCCAGTTTGTGAGTGCTTCATTGTGATTTCAAAGATGCTTTATTAATACTTATATCTTTAAATATGCACGAAACATAATCTCCTTTCATTTGAAATTTTTAAGAGCAAATTTTAGGGGTGGAAAGGGCGGCACTTAGCCTCGCTACGCCACTGCTTGTCTCGTCTTGGTGTGCAGCCAGCAGAACTATCAGAAATTGCTGTTGACCATGATTTATTTCGAGCCCTCCTAGGAGTGCCTCCCCCGTGACCCTCCCCAGAGAAAATGCGGTTATGGAAATGAATGAATTCAAAGTAAAGTTATTAAAACATTTTAAAAAAGTCAATTTGGAAACATACGTTTTCAGCGTAGCACTTACTTTTTCACTGAGTTAATTTCTAGAATAGTTTTCATTTATGGAGGGGCTACTGATTTGCTGACTTTGAACGAAAAAAACGTTGTTTCACCATTTTGTTAAAAGTATTCATGAGCAACACCTATCCATTCAACTTGTTATTTGATCCAGACCGTTGAAGTTCAAGTACAGCATGCCAGAAATGCCATTGGGAAAATTTTCTTCCAACAACATCACACTGACCTTCATCTTACAAGTTGAGATCGACTTTGATCTGCTCGATGGGTCGCAGTTAAACGCTTTGGTGATCAACGCGGTGAGTATGAGACTCCCTACAAAACGAGAAACAGGTGCAACGGAATGGAAAGCTTGTTAGAATGCCTCTGTTTCTTCGGATTCTGTTCACACTAAACAAAACCAACACGGTGATGCTCACAAGAAAGTCTAAATGTTTCGAATCTTGAAGCAGTCAGAAGCAAACAAATCGTTTGACAAAGAGGAAGTCTTTCTTGTATTAAATATTTTCAGGGTTGTATAATATCTAAAATACGTTCAAATAAACAAACTTGAGAAACGTAAAAAAATAGAAAGCGTGTGAATTATGAAGCAATAAGAATTACTGTGCAGTTGATTGTTTTATGCAGTAACCACCTTATAACGAAATGCAGAATTATTCATGAATTATTGAGCGGTAACGCCTTTTAACAAAATGTTACGTTAAGGGAGGCAATCTGATTTTTAATATTCACTATTTTTTGCTGACCAAATATCCAGTGAAACCAGTGTCAGTGATAAAGCCAAAGAGTGTACAAAAACACTTGACAATACATTTGTTTGTCATGATAGGCAGTTGATGCATCTGGATGTGTGTCAGTTGATAACCATTTAATTATTGGATCTCTGACGAAACTTTCACTGGACCTTGGATTGGTCAAGACCAACGTTGGAATTGTACCTTTGACTTTTGTCAACCTTTTATTGCAACTGTTGATCCCCACAACAATCCTTCCTGCCATTAACAGTACGTCAATACGTCAATCAAAATTCGATTGTGTTTGATTACATTTTTTGCTGTGCATACCATAGCCGTTGGAACACAGCACAAAATATCGAAGGTGCGTCTTTCAAAGATTTTATCAGATGCATAAATCAACCACTTATTTGTAAAAAATCGAAATTCAGCCCATCTTACAACACAAAGAAAATACTGAATGTCTTTTACATAAATTACAGATAAATATGATCGAGGCGATTTAGCGATTGTAGTAAAATAAATCTGGATACAGCCAAACAAGATTCAAAGGTACAGAGAGCGAGATTCATTTAACTGTAAATTTTCTTAACTTGGACTGCTGCTCTGATTTATTTTGTCTCAGAATAAAGTTATTTAGATATCTAACTAATCAACTAGTCAATTCACGCCTGCACACTATGTTTGATGAATTCTGCGGAACATCCACCTTTTTGACAGTTTCAATAGGTACTTACGCCAACTGCAAGTAACAATTTTAAACAAGTTTGTTACCAGAATATGGAAGGGATTCACAGAAAGGTGCAATAAAGTTCAGATGCTGTTTATCAATTGATTATTTCTACTCTGCATGGTAATTCAAGATGCATGTTCACTGAAGTTTAAGAGGGAAGCTTTCAAAAATTTGTTTGTTATGCTACTTACAACAAATTGCACCACCAATTATATTGAAGTAAATGTTTCTTACCAAGGACAGTATGAAGCTGTAGTCGGGCAGTAGTTGGAGCGCAGTTGGAATCGCATCTTCATGTGCTTTTGATTCTCCTATTTGTGTTCTTTTCTAAAATAACTACTGCATAGTGTCACGTTATTCATCATATTTTGAAACAGAAATAGCTGAGCAAGGTATTGAAATCAAACCTTTCCTTGGCTTCATGGTGAAAGATGAAAAAGTTGTCTTGGAAGACGTAAGTTGATGCCATGTTTGCGCCTATATAGTTCTACTGACATGAAAAATATTTGAATGCAATCAGCTTTNTGCGNCAAGAACATGCAGTAGTACCCTACTTTAGGTTCACACTGATTTACCAGAAATNCCTTTGGTTCTGTAGAACTTCATTTCCAACTGTTGTAGGTTCTAAAAGACGCAGTTAGTNACAATTCTTTTTGGATTCACGTTTGCTGTATTTCCCCGAATAGTTCTTTTTATAATGGTTGTTATTATCTTAAAATGCAAGGTATTTCAAAATCAAGACGTTTCATAACATTCCGCATTTTTGTTTGCGTGATTACGTAGACAAAGTTGATGTTCTCTTGCAGGGCACTGTGAAAATAGCCGCAGATATGGAGTACGAAAATGATCAGGAGCTATGAGTTTTTGGTCTCAGTTCACTGACTGCCGCCGTTTTTGAAACATGCGGAAAATTCTAATGAAAACATCAGCTTGGAAGTGAATCAATTTCTGATCTGAAACAAAAACATGAATATAAGCGATGGGAAATGGCGGCACAACTGAAAAAACTTTTTGTCAAGTTTGCTGATTATAAAGCTCATGCAGGAAAGGCTGTTGCTGTTTTAGTGCAAGTGCTGCATAAACTTATCTATATGAAAAAGGGTGTTTCTTGTGGTGCAGAAATCATGTCAAAAAAGAGAAGCTCTGCGCGGAACAATCATAAAAGGAACTAACTCCACGTTGCAACCAAATATCCGAAAGTAGTGCAGGAAGAAAGAAACCGCTGCAGTCATGATATTAATATTATTATAGTTGTTGCATGTTAAATTGTAGTCTTGTTTTATTTTCGTGTGATTGCTTTCGAAAGGGTCGTTGAAACGATAATATGTATGCTACTCTGGTGTTGCGTGAAAAAGTGTAAACCCAGACCGTAGAACGGACATGGACAAACTACGGGCCGCGGATCACATGCAGGTTAAGCTTTTTAATCCGGCAGTAAGCTCATCCAAATATATTAATATAGCCTATTCATAATTTTCATCTTTCATTTATTTTCATCTATACAAACACTTCATCCATCTGCTTCCTATCAAGGCCAGTGCCAAAATTCAGAACCAGATGTGGCCCGCCAGTCCAACAGCTCGCTCACCCCAGTTTGCAACAACCAGGCCAGATTCCTGAACTTAATTTTTAATATTTTCTACTTAGACATGGATAGTAGTCATTGGTGAGGTGCATGAAGTTTATGAAAAATCACGGAAGCGAGTTCAACGGCAAGAAAGTTGAACAGCACTGATTAATCGAATTAAGCAGCAATGCAGCGATAGACCTTGTTTCAAAGAGTATTCGCTTTGCCTTTAACATTTCTTATAGTAAGTTTTGTGTTCAAATCTGTTGATAGTTAGAAGCATTTTGTTTTCAATTTATTTCACCTTACTTCATATAACATTCTCTCAAGGTTTATTAAGCTGGCTATCCTAAGATTTCGGAAATAGTAAACCTGAAACAGAAAGCTTCGCAGTTAAAGGTTACCTACAATAAAATTGACTATACCTTGTAGTTTTGATTATATACCCAAACTAGATAAAGAAGACTTCTTTGTTTTTAGCTGCTAACGAGTTCCTTTTGCAGAGGAAAAGGCAGGTGAAGCTTCCAGCAGGTGTACATGTGCTTTTTAAACTTATCTCGAATAGTTCGCTCCTATACTCGTCTGGATTAGTTTGGCCCTCGCCATTACAGAGTGCGTTTCAGTCTTATATTTGTCTAGGTAGGTTTGACCATTGACAATATGCAGTGAAAGCCCTCGCCAATACAGAGTGAAAACCCCACAAGGCAAAGTTTCGTTTTTAAGAGAAACTTTAAAATAATATTTACTGATGCGATATTTTTGCCTTTTTCTGTGCATTTGCATAAGGTGACCCGTTCGCTATTCTCGCCATTGTTCTTTTTCTCAGCAGAATACCCTTGGGAAATACCATTGAGTTTAAATATGTGAAAAACTCGGAAGTTCTACTTTGTAAAATAAGTATAATTGCAAGGTATGATAGTTACTTCTACTGAGAGGTGACTGAATGCCAGTTTATCGAGAAACAGTTGTCAGAGCACCATTGGAAGGATGGCAGTTCTCCAAGTGGCAGTGCTTTACGTGGCAAGTGTCCGGGTTGCAATTGTTGGCCAATAGGAATTGATGTTGGGTAGAATTTGTCTAAGGTCACAACAGGCTGTCTGGACAAAGTCAAACGGAAATTTTCTTGCCGGTTTATTTTTTTAGGCAGAATTTAAGTTTGGTCACAAGTGCATGCGACACTAAGCGCAAGAGTTTATTTTAGCGTTCCGAAAATTCTGCGCTCAAGGCGCGTGACTCCACCTGCGCATTCAGCAACTGCGACTAGATCGGTTATTTCATGGCCGTTGACTACCACAGCCGAAAGCCGTCTTCGAATGGAGCAGCATTTCTTCATGATGAGCATTGATGACGCTTTTTTGCTTCCTTCTCTGTCGTTTGGAGTATCCACTGAGCCTGAAATGAGGCGCTATTCACTTTGTTTTATCATCTCACGCCCTTGCTTTTCGCTCCAATATGTTTTTCTAATAACCCAAGCACACTGGAAATTGTTTACTGATTTTAACTACACTGTAATTCCGTTCGGAATTTATTTCTTTGGTCAAGTAATAAATTCTGAGGCAATGCAGGTTTTATGTTTCTTTATGACTCTCACATGTATAATGTTTGACATGTAAGTCAGATTACTGTATTGATGTTATAAATTAATTGATGAAAATAAACTTAAAAATATCAGTCCGTTCAACGAACCTTTTGCGTTTTCACTAAACATCTTGTTTGTCTCAGTGGATAGTGAATAATCGGTTCATGCACATACAGTAGCTGGATTGCGCATCCCAAGTACATTTGCTGCCTACCAAACAAATGCAACACTTTTTGCTCGAACGTAAGTGCAATTGTGCAGAGCTTCTGCAAAACATTTCAATCGATGCTTTAAACAATAGACTTCCCAGCGCCGCCATTATAAAAAGCATTTTAATGTGTTGCAGACAGCAAATAAAGGCAATGTTTTATTGTTTCTTATGATTCAGCTCGTAAAGAGAGGTAATAGAAAAAGCCATCGCACAATGCGTAAACCAACTGTCAGTGAACATTAGAGCAAACGAAAACACAATATCATCATAGCTGATCAACGTAAACAAAGAGTGGCACTGTGTTATACAGGATAATAGCGGTCATCTAGTCAACCAACGCCGTTGATCATTTTGTGAAAAGTGTTGAAAAACGACTGTTGGAGACCAAATAAGCACAGTTAGGAAAACAAATAAATACAGAACACGGTGAAGTAAATTTACAGATGAAAGAGCATGCCTATGTGCACGGAAGAGTGGATCGAATTTAACTGAAGAAATTTGATGTGGTTAATACAAAATATGGAACAACAAACATGAAAGAAAAAAGTAAAAACTAATTAATGAGGGATCAAAGAAAACAAAGCTATATAAAAAAAAACTATGGAGTGTACTTTCATGATGAAAAAAGGGGGTGTGCACAGGAAGTAGCCTAAGACAAAAAGTGAATATTCATAGAAAAATAAACAGAATCAGAAACATATTTGGAGTCTATGTTAAAGTAATTTTATCGATTAGATTAGAATTATGAAGTTTTTTTCCGCACGTTTCATTCGAAACCGCATTTTTACTCAACCGGAAGTGACTATTGTTACCTTCATTTTGTGGTAGCTCATGTAAAACTTTTTTAAGTTTTCAAAGCGATTATAGATGTAATACATGTAACACGAGCATGCGACCTTCGGTAGCAATAAAATCTTCAATGTGGCCATCCGTAGAAAATGTTTGCCCACCTCTGGCTTGCACCAATGTTTTTTAATCAGTGAAATTGTGCGTTTCGTTAAATCAAAATAAATGCAAGATTAAAGCCAAGAAAGTTTTGCTCGAGGATTTGGCGGCACAGATTCATTTGGACGGCAACTATACTTGACCTGAACGTGGCCTTGCAATAAAATCACTTTTCGGATGCTGTCATTCTACCGCCTATATAGACACGCGCGGGTGACAAGAACGTATGCTGTGCAAGCGGAAGCACACGCGTGCATATAGTCGCTGACGACTTGCCTGCAAATGCGCAGCGTCTTTGCTTACGTCAAAAGAGCAAAATGGAAGACCGAGCTATTCGTGAAATCAATATTTCGATTTTCACGAAGCACACCTTGCGTTTACGTTTCACGACTCAATTTTCACGAGACATTCTTCGTGACAACGTTTCACTTTTCACGAAACACTTTATGACAACATTTAAATTTTCACGAAACACTTTATGACAACATTTAACTTTTCACGAAACACTTTATGACAACATTTAACTTTTCACGAAACACTTTATGACAACATTTAACNTTTTACAAACATTCCTTGNGAGGCACCTTCCACAACCACGAATAGCACCCACCTGCGATGTGTGGAACTGCTCGGACAGGCAGTCGTGGTGCTTGAAATGTTTGAGCTGAAACTCGTAAGTGAACCAGTTGGTCATTGTCACAAGAACTTGTTTCAAACTAGGAAATTCTGGACAAACACAAATGCGTTTTGTTTCCACGTAAATCACTTACAAGCCAACAAATGTCAAAGCAAAAGTGATGAGACATCAATTATTGGCAACAAGCATTGCAGAAAATGTTTTTGTTCACGTGCTTCGGCAACAAGAAACAAGCATGTTTTTGTTCACGTGCTTTGTTCTTTGGTGTAGAAAAGCACGCTATCAGTGAGTCTTTTTCACATATAATTATGTTTCACGAAAAACAACATCCAAACTCACTTTTTCACCAAGGCGTGGTAGTTCGTACTAAACTCAGGGTTTTATGCACCGCATATAGTTGCATAATGGTGAAAAGTAGCGGGTGAAGATGTTACATGCAGTGGTGGTCTTAGCAATTTGGGGTCCCCCTGCGTTCACGAAGTTGCGTTTTGGTGACGTCGCCATGTTCACTCAGCCATAGTACGACCTTACTGGTAAATTATGGATATGATATTTTTGGTGTCGATATGAAAATGATATGATAATTCAGTTCACATAGTGAATCTACACACTGTCTCTTATTAATCCCATGATGTAATGTTTATTTTTATTATTTATTCCCAGGCAATGATGTAACATTGAAATTTATATTTATCACGAATACTGTGGGGACCATAAACATTGTGTATCCCCTTGTCCAAAATTTGGTGGAGACATGACCCACGTCCCAGTGAAACTCATTCCCTGCTTTCTTTGATAATACATTCATCTTTCCCATGTGTGCACCACAATCCACTTTACAAATAACACAATTGCACACAACATGCAGCACTGAGCACAACATAACATCCCCCTGCTGTTTCATCTAAATGGCATGGCTGATTTCATGTTGATGTGAATATGAGAACATCGAACGTTTCAGCTTTCACACTTTAATGATAGTGTTCTAACATGTTGAATCACAAAGGGTTGGCGAAAGACCACCTGGGTCAAGTTCTCAACCAGCCCTGTTGCTAACACAAACCAATTTGTAATTGAAGACGTTTCTAAAGTTGTAAAAAAGTAACAAAATGCATCGAATTAACGTCAAGTAAAATAAGCAAAAAGAAAAACAACAACACAAAAAGCGTTGGGGAAAAGCATGCCTTTGTACAGGGGTTAGGGTGAGCAACTGTAGAAGTAAAGGATGGAGGGAAAATGGGGGCATTAACACAATATTACAGAAAATGACAAGCATGTGAAACGAATATCAACAGAAATTTTCGCAACATAGCAGGACGTTTTTATATTGTTTTCCAAATGAATAAGGCGAAAAGGATTTAAGATTTTCAAGAAAATCAGACCATATTTTGGGACCTATATACTACTTCGATTGGCAGAAAATACTTCAGCACACTGTTGGGAACTTGGCCTTTTATCGGTCAAATTGTGAAAATTTGGTCGTTTTCAGAAGTGGTTTGGCCGCAAATATTTTGTTTGGCATTTTGTGAGTATTTTTGGAAATTTGGCCCGCCATATTTTGGTCTACTTTGAATGCATTTTTAACATTTAAAATGTCTCCATGTGCACTCTCACAAGCAAACTTCCCTTCCTGACGATTGAGGTTACCCAGTTTAACATTCCAAACCCAGAAAATGGAGATAGGTAACGACACATAATGATCATTGTCATGTACGCAATTGATCGAATTTCTCTGCAGTTTACTTCCTGACCGCTCTAACTCACGCAGGCTGGTTCGTTGAGCAGTGTGATTAGTTTAATGGTAGGTTGTTGGGCATAATGATATCAGTCGATTGTTTGCTCTTTTGTGTATGTAGGCGTATATAGACACGGTATTGGCGATGGTACTGTTGAATTGTTTTAAGGGAAATACTTGTTTATCAAAATAAATAAAACTTCGTTTGGCCTTACGCACAAATCCCGTTTATGAGAGTTCGCCTGCCTAATGCGTTGATGAAGTACCAATAATGTTTCAGCATCTCTACCTTCATTCCTTCGTCTCGCACAAAAAACAGGCAACCAACCCATACTTCTGCGAATTACTGCGGTCTCAAAAATCACTAAATACTTTGAACTACTGCTGCATCAATATAATAGAGCAGCAAGGCATACTTTGTGCAAAAACGTCACACATACAACCTGTTGAAAGTAGAATTGAATAATGCACGAAGAAAATTTACTAATATTACCAGCAGCTATTTCTGAATCACTGCAGTGAAAAACCGGTGATTGTAGGGTAAAAGAAAACCTTGATGGTTGAAGAAAGAAAGGAGCGCTTCCGCAAAAACATTTAAACATCGGTTCTGACTCAAAATGAAATTGAGAACAACTGATGCAACATTGCTTTAGCAATAATTGAGGTATGCAGCAGACCATACAAAAATACACAAGCAAATTGGTGGTTACATTATAATTCTGGCCAACAAATCCAGTCTCTCAGACAACTGTTTGAACAATGAAATTACCCTAGGGCCAGTAGTAAAAGGAGGCATCAGGCTCACAATCATACGGTTTTCAGTGGGTGCAGCGGGTTTCCCCAGACTCCCTCCCCGACCCATTTATTTTGTGTTTTTCATATTTTTCCGGTTTTTCATATTTTTTTGCGTTATGGTAATATTTTTCATATTTTTGGGTTGTGGTAATGTTTTCATTCATATTTTTTTTCATGTTTTGGATGTTTTTCCTTGTGTTTGATATTTTTTGTGTTTTTCAACATTTTTCTCCTGCTTTTCAATATTTCAACATGTTTTTGATTTGTTAACATTTTCGCGTTTTAGTAATATTTTTCATATTTCCAAGTTTTGATAATATCTTCATTTTAAATATTTGTTTCACATTTTAAAGATAACTTGTTACTTTGAGCTTTTGTCTCAGCCGGCTACTTCATTTCTATAACCCGTCACTGGCTGTCGAAGGCGCCAGGGCATGCCACGTTTTAATCCGATAAGCAAATATTCACGCGACCGGCCAAGATCACTTCACTTGAACATCATTCAATAACCATGGGGATGTATCAAAGCAAAACGCATCAACAACCTGCTAACTTCAGTTCTTTTCTGCAGCATTCTTCTTTGATCGTTTATCGCGTTTTAACAAAAGCAAACAAGGAATTACTCATTACGAT
>JGI24159J19872_10004350_pt1 | contig 18002 bp, 4 predicted proteins | sample Ectturendosymbi4_FD_19872 | JGI IMG/M metagenome (IMG submission 19872) | reverse complement strand
AATCCACTGACCCGAAAATATTGCAATTATGAAATACGGTTCCGACGAGATTCCGAATCTCAAGGATTCGAAATTCTATTTTGAGCATCCCTAATAATGTCCCTGGGTTTGACAACAGCAAGGAGTAGCCAACTACCATGCGCATACAGTCCAGAACAGTGTTCCTCAACCCTTTTAGGGTTGCGGCACCCAGTGGCAAACTCATAGCAATTTTCTGCAAGGTTTAATGACATTTTCAAAATGTGTTTTAAATGATATAATGAAAAACGCCTAACTCTCAGCACCCCTGAGCGTTGCAAATGGCAACCTGGTTAGAAACCACTGCTCTAGAGTCTAGATGCTCACCAGTGGAATTAAGCCCAGAGACTACTTTAAAATGATACTTAAAAGTGTATTCATTTAACAAAAAATATCCATTAGATGCAAAATGGAAACTGCATTGAAAATATTTTCTGTTTTCTTTCTGAACAAGCCTTACATTAAAAGGTTCTGTAAGCAAACACACTGTTTATAGTGCAGTAATACAAGCAAGCTTGCTTTAAAAGATGAACTTATTGAGTTGTATTGCTTTGGTAAAACACCTTTTTACTCACCCACCATCAAAATCAAATTATATCCAATAGAAGCAACAATGAAAAGAAAAATTAGAAGTTAGCTAAATGCAAAACAAAAATCAACAATGATTGTTAGATCAATATCAGTAAAACAAAAGTTACAAAAATGCTGAAGTGATGCTTACACTTTGAAATATAGTACTAATGAAAAAATTGTGAAATTTTTAGCATTTCACTTCAAGTGCACCACACGCCTGTTGTGCAGTAAACAATGCTATACATCACCGCAGTTGACACTTACCCAAAGCAGGTGCAATGTAACAATTCTTTCAAGCTTAAGGAATTGAGGGACTTACTGAGCTAACATCACCATTACCCTATTCCTAAACATTGGAAATAATGCTAAGATAAATTGAAAAGATGCACATGCAAAACCACAATGAAACAAGAAGCAACTAAAGAAATACTTTTTACAGCTCACACCTTACATGCTAACTGGCAGTTTTTCTACCCGTTAGGGCTTACCCATAACACATTGAACACTAAAACGTACAACAACGAAAATGGTCAACCAAACATTAAGCATGGCCAAAGCAAAAAACTGCAGCAGGACTGGTTTATGCTAGCTGCACTCAAGAATCAATACTACCACCAGCAAACTATTTTCAGGTCCAATGCACATTTTCTAACATTTTGCTGCAACCAAGAACATTTTCACTGTTCTGAAAAATGGTGGTAAAACCAGCAACCAAGATTCTGCATAGGGAAACTTAAATGGGAACAAAGTCGAAATAGTTTTTAGACTGCAAGAATAAGACACAGTAACAAGTCATTTTGCAAATATTCTTTCAGCACATGTGATGGTAGACCAGGTCTCACATTTTCAATTTTTTCGAAAGGAAAGGGTATGAAAAGTGAAAGTTAATTTTCAACAATAACACCAAATAACGCTAACAATACAAAATTGTGATGTATATATATTTTAACAACAATATCCTTAAACAGCACACAAACAGATGTCATAATTACAAAACCAAAATATATTTTATGCTTATTGCTCAGTTAATCTAAACAAAAAAAAAATTATCAGTAATCTTCACATGCAACATGAAAACACTGAATGCTTTCCAGCAGATTAGCACGGTAAATACAGCACAAGAAAATTTACATACGCTGCATGACAAAGAATTCACACTTTTTTCTGACATCAAAAATATGGCATGAAAAATATTCTGAAACCACCAAACCACTGCCCATATTGAAAAAAAACAGATTTGTTTAATGAAGACAGATTCCACAGGTAAAACATCACAAAATAATGACTGACTGTCAGGTGTAGCATAAATTGGGTTCTACCTGATCAAGTATATTTACACATAGTGATTAGATAAACACACCATTACCAAATGCTCTATTGCAAACAAAAAAGAAAAAAACAAGTTTGAATCTGAAAAGTACTTGCACTTTATTCAGAACATTCTTAAAAAGGTAAGACGGTAGTAGTATGCTAATACAAATAATTGGATGATAATTCATGAAGTCAAAAACTAAGTGTGAACGAACAAAAACTTAGGGCAACTCTCTTTAAAAAAATTGAAATACTGGTTATAGACACAAAACAATAGCTAATCAACGCCATATTATGAAGTTATGTGTATGGGTAATGCTGAACACTTTTGATACAAGTCTACCTTTATGTACTTGGTATTTATAGACTGATGCTAGGCTACATACTAGCATAGATCTGGATTGGATGCCAGCTCTAATCCATTTCTCTTGATATGATGTATACATTTATGTACAAAAATCATGAAAAGAACAGCAGATTTTACTAATGAGTCATGACGGTCTTGCTTGGGCTTCAAATGCAGCTTGTTTCATGAAAACAAAGGTGGTAAACCATCTGGCATAAAGATAAATGCTCAAGAACTGCCAGGTATCCAGCACCCTTTCTTGGGAAAAACAACCAGTACCAAAACTGCCAAGACTTCTAATTTAAATATTTAAGCAGTTCACTGTTAATTAGGTGCAACAACGTTAAACATGTGAAATTTTCTACCTTAATGCTCTTGATTTGTTGCATACTGAAAACACCTTACTTCTGACAATGTAGACAATGTTTATGAAGGTTGTCATGTTCACATAGCAATAAAACTTTTTCTTCCATTTGATTTTGACAGAGATGATATCTGTATTTACAATGTACACCAAAATTGTTTACAAGCATTTACCTGCAATTGGGTAGTAATTGGCTTTTTCCAGTATAACTGAAAGTATTTGTTTTAGATTTAACAGCATTTGTTTCAGATTTAAAAGTATTTGTTTCAGCCAAGATTTTACAGTGTAACTGAAAGTATTTGTTTCAGATTTAACACATAAACATAAATGGATTTGTGTTACAGTTATCACTAGCAAATCTTAACAAAATTAAAACTTCTTAATTCAACCTTTAGCAACTTTTTTGCTGTTTTAAGTTCACCAAACTTTGACATCCAAGAAAATGTAAGTTTAGGTATGTTGCAGAAGCAACAAAAATGTTTTTATATATCCCTAAAAAAATTACTTTTTATGGGTATAACTGCAAAGGTCACACAAAATATCATCACATAAACCTTCCATACAATTTAGAAGCTTTTTGAACCTTGTTACTGAATAATCTGAATTACATGCAAAGCATCCAATAACACAACCAATTTGTGGCTTACTCTTATGATGAAACGTTTTTAAAATATCTGGAAAACGCTTACATGAGCGAACACTCTCAATACTAAATTTTTTCAAGTTGCTTTTTCAGTTACTAAAGTTTACTACTATTTTCATGATTAAAATGATAAACACTGCAGTGCTTTATTTTAATTTCAGGTGCACATATAATAACATGATGAAATTACACCACAAGAGCACACAAGCAGAAGTTTGTTTTGTTCAATCAGTAATGTTATTGCATGGCATATAGAATATTATTTATAGATATTACCATAATAGTTATGGAAAGTAGGTAAAAAATGCCTGGTGTCTTCATGATGAACAACTATTACAGCTCAAAAGTAAACCTCAGAACTCACCTTCCAAATCAGATTCTGACATCACCACAGGAAATATTTTCTGAAGAAACTCAGTGACAACCTGCATGAATCTATGAAGACATGCTGGTCTCTTATTTGGTTTCATGAAAATAAAATAGAAATAGATTGGGATGCCAGTAAGTAGGATAGCTGTACCTATAAGAGATTCAGTTGTTTCAGTAATAAATGGAACAACTACTAGGAAGATGCAAGAAAGAGCAAAAATTATTGGGAAAAAAATGTTAACTTTCAAAGGTCTTGGCATATCAGGGCGTGAAAATCGCAAATAGATTTGTCCAATAATAGACAAACCCACTGTAAGCCAATACATAAAGCTGTAGTAATTAATTAGATCAAAGACATCTTTTATGCAAAGATACACCAAAGTTAGACAACCTGACAATATCAAAGCAGGTGAAGGAGTATAGCGTTTTGGACTAACCATTGCGAAGTAGTCAGGCAGCTGTTGCTCTCTTGCACCCACAAAGAACAATCTTGATGATGCCATCATAGAAGAATTAAGAGCACCAAATGTTGACATGGCCACAGCAATTGGGATAATCCAGCTCATAACACCCAGAGTTTGGTCAGCAAAACCCACGGCAACTGCATCAGAAGCTATTATTTCTGCTGGAGTTAGCACAGCATAATAAGCAATATTTGCCAGTAAATAGATGATGGTGCAGATTGGCAATGAAATATAAATTGCCAAAGGCAAATTTTTATAGGGATCTTGCAGTTCTTCAACCATAAAGTTAAGAGTATCCCAACCAGCATATGAGTATAAACCAGAGTACATTGCCAGAGCAATACCTCCAATGTTAGTATTAGTTCCTTCCCATGGTTTAGCAAATGAACCTACATTAGTTCCATCACGTGCAAGTGATACCATGCCAGTGATTATAATGACAATAAGTGCTATGACTTTGGCATATGCAAAAAAATCCTGGACTCTTGTTCCATATCGCACACTCCAACAGTTCACAAACATAATTATGCAAACACATACTGCAGCAAGCAATCTGACTGCAACAAACGGAGGTTCACATGTGGGAAAAAATGGCTGAATCAAGTAGGTAGCAAATGTTATGGCAATAGCTGCCTGAACAGTTGGTTCAATGATCAGTACTGAAATCCACAATCGCACAAATCCAATGAGGGGTCCAAATGCTTCCAGGATGTAGGCATAGCTTGCGCCAGATTTCACAATTGTGGTTCCCAATTCGGCATAACAGAGAGCCCCTACCAATGAAAATACACCACATATGGCCCATATTATTAAACTTAGAGCAGGGGATCCACATTCTTGTTGAACTCCTTTTGGGGTCAAAAAAATTCCAGAACCAATGATGTTTCCAACTATGATAGCAACTCCATTCACAAGAGTTATCTTTTTCTTTAGGCAGACAGCTTCACCACCAGTAGCACCATCAGTCAATGAAGGCATTTTGAAGTCTTTCTGAAATATAAAGAAAGTCATAAAAAATTGCTTGATAGATCTTTAGATTTAGTTTTAGTCTTTACTGTGCTAGGATGCTCCCACTCCATGCATTATTTGTTTAACTGTGCTTCAAATACTGTGTGTTTGAAACTCAGAATCAAACAACAATTACTATCATAATTTCATATCTACATGCATCACATTTGTTCCAGTTGTGATTACTACACTATTGGGAATCAATACAAAGAAACTTTAGAGAGGCCTGCACAACATACATCCTGTGAGAACTCCACATGCGGCCCGCAAGAACTTTTGCAATTGCAGAAAACGTTGCAACAGCCTGACTTTGGTTATTATATCATTTTCCTTACAGAATTTCTTTCAAACTACAACAAAATTAAATAGATTTTGTGGCCTATGGCAAATGCATGGACAATTTGGCCCTTTGAGCTTTCTGAGTGTGCAGGTCTGCTTTAGAAAAAATGAATGCAGTGGCTAGCTTCATTCCATGAGAATAAAAGATGGATAAAACTCATGCAAACTACACCAAGGAATGAAATGTTCATTTTGTGAAAAAACTCCAGTTAAAACAATAACAAATATTGCTTGAAACTACTTTTGGCATTTTGAAAATTTCTGAAAAGCCTTACAAAATTGATGGATGCAAGTGATTGCTTAAGAAACAATTACTCCATGACAAAAAAATTTTGAAGTGTTACACTCTTGTGTTTAACATTATTTGCATGTTCGAGTATATAAAAAGATTAAGAACCAGGAAGTTTTACATGGTAAATATTCTAACCTGAACACTTTGTATCAGCTGTAGTTTTAAAAATACTGATTAGAAATGCTATCACGTGAGCTTCTCAATGTCATTTACCAAGCAATTTAACACCTTCGCTGTCAGGCAGTTTCAGCAAAATATCTAGCAGTTTGCACGTGTCTTTGTGTGGGCATAACTCTGGCGCCGAAAGCGCTAGAGGTGTTCAAACCCTTAAAAGACTCAGCAAGTCTTCATGCCTGCAAGGAAAAAAATTTTCTGGTTTTAGATTTGTTGTGAGTGACGTCACAAGTGGAGTAGTTTTAGGCGTTTTGGCCCATTTCATCTAGCCCTAGGCTCAAACCGCTACATGGTAGTATTTCACTCATGTTTTTATTAGAATCTAGGCTATAATCTGAGTCTTTTGATACTTTGGATGTCTTGCTGGGGTTTCGGGTTTAAAAGTTATGACCTAAAAACAACAAAATAATTGATTAATCCACTAATTGGATAATTAATTACTTTGTTTAATTTAGGCCATAATTCTTGAATCAGAAACACTAGAAAGTCGATCAAGGGCTCAAAATCTAGCTTAGTTTCCAATGACAACTTTAGCAAAATACTTCTGTCTAACGGTTGGGCCCTAGGTCAGATAACACGAGCCAATATGGCTAAATCCTACCTCACTCATGGCGTCACTTACAAAAAACACGAAACCCAAAACCAAAATTGTTTTTCATTACGGATTCACTGCTGAGTCTTTTAAAGCCTTGAACAGCTCTCTAATGCAATCGGCTGAGGAGATATGCCATTGCTAAGACACACAAAATATGCTTGATTTTAGGCTGATTTCCTAGTATGATATATTTGTACGCCGGCAGCAAACGTGTTAAAAATTGTAGAAGTCCCATGAATACATTGACCTTCATAAAAAATTTGGGTGAACACTGAACAAGTGTCTGTCCATAGTTGCCTTGGCATTTGTTCAACTAAGTTTGATGACTTTTATGACTATACCATACAACCATAAAAGTTGAAAATTTATGACTTTTTTTAATCTTATGGGTGTTAAATAGAATCGTACATTTTTAACAAACATTGTAAGACGTTATCTCTGTTGGACTAGTTCTTGTATCGTTTAATGTTGATTTCAAAAGCCATGCAAGCACATGTGAAATCATTTACCAGGGTTGAAAATCTTTAAGATTGGTTGAACAACTAAGTTTTCAGGGATATCTTATTTGAATTTCTAAAATGGCACTAGAATCCTGAGATGCACTTGGCCAAAAGGCCAATGTTTTTCCCCAAAACCTTTTCATGTCTAAAGGAAAGCTGAACAAAACGTGAAAAGGAATATGTCACTTGAAATACCAAAATGAAATGACAACATGTATTCATTATCAAATTTAATGTGAACATATTTTAACTGGAATACATTTAAAAAATATAAAAATCAATGACAATGGTATGAATACATGAAGAACTTTCAACAAACTTTTTAAAAAAGATAAATTTATTTCAAATGATTCAAGAACTAATGCAAAATATTGTTATGAATCAAATTTAGAAGTATACATTAAAGTGATGGTAATTAAAGTTAACTTATAAATTGCATCTAAATTCAATGAAAGGTTTCAATTAGTGCCACCAGTTTATACGCACCAACCACAGACCTACATAAATCTGAAATGGTAATGTAACTATGCCAAAACCAGCTTGATGATTGCACCACTTCCTATTTATAGTACACCATCATTTCATTCCGAAACTTTTACTAGTAACAGGCAGTGAGCAACTATGCTGACACAATCTATAGTTAAGTATTAATAAAAGCATGGTGTTTCTCCTAATGTATTATTTTTTCCAGCTTTTTCTTTTTCCACTGCATAAATTATTTCACATCTGATACATTTCTTGACAACACAACAGCCAGTTTTACACATGCATGGTAACTATAAATACAATGTTACACTAGTCAGTGAAAATACAAAAAGTACACAAAAACCATAAAAAATTGGTATACTTAAAAGATTTAGCATTTTTGTGCGGAATAGATATTGTGCAACTGTTAGTGAAGATTAATATCTGCTACTGAACCCTTTTACTGTCAATTGCCTTTCATCTGAAGTCTGATTGTTTCGTGGAACACATCTTAATTTGCAGCAAACTAAAGAGAAACTTGGCCAGCCAAACAAAGTGGCTTCTAGATTTTCCATGCAGTGGTTTTGCCAAAAAACAAAACCTAGAAGATGAGCATCATTCTGAACAAAAGTGCAAGGAACATGCACACACTTAACAAGTAGATAGAACTGTCATTAAATTTTACACAGTAAAATTCAAACCAAAACACACCTTTCCAGCTAATCATGCAACACACAGCAGCCACTAGTTCTCAGGAAGCTTTCTGCCTCTTGAATGTGCTGACAAAGCAAAGAGCACATAGCAATAAAAGCAGTGGTGCATGTAGCATGACACAATGTGCACTTCTTCTCTCCAGCCTTTGACAGACAGTTTGTCACCAGATGATTAAAACATTCAGTAGTCCATGTATACATTTGCATTTCAGCACTTAAGTCATTGGACAGAACTATGAAAACATATCACTGTATACAAAACCACTAATGACGTAGTCAACTACAATGTACAAATTTGATTTCATTTTGAAGATCCAATTCATTGATATAGGTTTATTTTACACACTACCACATGTAACAAAACATTTGATTACTTCTTAATATAAAAATGACTTTCAGAAGTTTGCACAAGTTACAACAAACATGCCCTCCATGAAAAAACATAAAAGGATTCAAATATCATTTTATTCACATGCAAGCATGCCATGGTTTATATGCACTTTCAATGCAATTATCAAATTTTATTTCATTACTCTACATTACCACAGTTCATGATGAACAACTCTTGAAATAAATAAAATTAATATGCAAAAACACAGCATCATGATAGTTCATCACATACTCCACAAATTTCAAAATGTTTAAAATCATCCACCTAGTACAGAGAGCACTTGCACATGGCACAGGCAACTGAACAGCAAGTGTGATAAAAACACTAAGTAAACAAAATTTGTTGATTAGAGTTGATAACAATAGCTTTTCTGGTAACCTCATTTCACAGTATATAACTACAAGAGTTTCATACAAGATACTTTACACATACAGACAGATATCACTGCAATTTAGTACAAACAAAGAAGTGAATGCCTGTCTGAATTTTTGTGTCATTCAAGAATGTAAGCACAAAAACGGCAAGAAAATGAGACTTTCCTCAAAAGATGTGTATGTACCAACAAAACAAAGCATTTCAGATAAAAGCCAGTAATGTGTACATAGTGTGGTTAAGCAAAATATTGAGGGTTAAATCATGACATATACACCACATATCATGGTCACAGAAAGTATTTTCATCCCAAAGCATCAGCTTGAATCATTTTAGTGTTATCCTTACACAGAATTTGGTGTTAAAATTTTTTTTTGCAAAATGTACACCAAAGTTTTATTTTAGATGCTTTCATATACAACAGAATCGATTCACCTTTTAACAGAAGATTTTCTACAGTATTATGAAAAAAACTCTTCATTGTTCACTAAAAACGAAATCACTTTGGAATATTACAAAATGGTGGACTTTTAGATGCTAATGTCATTAATAGCACCAAGATTTCACATTGAATTCCTTAAAATAAAAAATGCTAGATGTTCAAAAATTAATTTAAAGAAATGAACAGTTTGTGATCATGACATATATAAGACTTGAAGGAGTTGGGACAATAGCAATGACCCGTAACACCTTTGCTGCCAGTAGTTTTAGGTAAAATCCTGGTTTCTAGGGTGTCTTAGCAACTCTCTAACTCACTAGGTGATTGTGTTAGAGAGCTGTTTAAACACTCAAAAAAGCCAGCATGTGTTTGAGCCTGCACTGAAAAAGTTTTTTGTTTTTTCGTGAGTGATGTCATAAGTGGGATAGGCTTTAGGCCATTTTGGCTCAGGTTACCTAGCCTGGGCCCAAACTACTAGATGGAAATATTTCACGCAAGTTTTTATTGGAAACTACACTAGAATCTGAGTCTTTTGAGCCTTTGATTGACTTTATAGGGTTCCAGGTTCAAAAGTTATGGTTTAAAAACAACAAAATAATTAATCCACTAGTATTATAATTAATCACATATGACACCACTCACAAAAAAACAGAAACCCAAAACCAATAAATTTTTTTCATTGCAGACTTGCCAAGTCTTTTGAGGGTTTGAACAGCTCTCTAGCACAATCGACTGGCCAGTTATGGAGTTGCAAAGTGGCATGAAAATAGCAACGCATGCAGGATTTCTAGGTATGCTATATTCGTACACCAGCAGCAAACATGTTAAGCACCATACTCCTATCATGGTACAACACTTCTCCCAAATTACCCTAGCAAAAAATACACACTAGCTTTGGTTTGATCACCCCTTGTTGCCAATTAAATTACATGAACAGTTTAATTGACATATGTTCCCATTCATAATTTCTAAACAGGAAATTGGTTGTATGTAGTGAACAAGTAGTAACTAGGGCTGTGGAGCCGTCTTAAAATCACACAGCTCCGGCACCGAAATCCTTTTCATAAACATGGCTCAGGCTCCAGCTCCGGAGCTCTTGGTTTTCATGACTGGCTTCAGTTCCAAAGTTTTATTTTTTCATGGCTCCGGCTTCTGTTCATTTTCACACATTAATATTTCAATTGTATTGGTGTGCCTCAAGTTGAATAGAAAATAATTCATGAAGTACACAAAACTAAAAGAATATACCAATTTTTTTGAGTGATTTAAATCTGGTAGTTTTTTACAGATAGCGCTCTTACCATGAGAAAATCAGTAAAAAAAACGACATATCATAGGTTCAGATGATTCTGAGAACAGTTCCTAGCAAAAATGCAACTCAAGATAATGGTAAGATAAACAATTTCCAGAACGGCAGTTGCTAGTTTTGCTGTCAATGCACGAGGACTTTTTGTTATTTCTTATGACAAGAATCAAGAAAATGGCTGTCTGGAAAACTATATTTGTGTCCGAGCATTTAAACGGGGACCAGTCCCAATTGACCAAGTGTTTTGCACTCGTGGCATGTTTTGCCTGTTGCAGTCTTGGTAATACCAGCTAACAGTGCTGCCTGGGCAAACCTTGCAAAGAGTGCAAAACATATAGTCAATTATCTCTCTCATGTGTTCTTTCAAACAGGCACACATTTGCATTAACAAAAGTGCGAAGATGTGTTTAAAAAGCTCTTTGTTCAAGAAAGTAGTATGACTTCCAGCAAGAAATTCACCTTCGACTTCTCTAATTTGGCTGAAAATTTCTGATTTCTTATCTTTTACCTTCATAGCAAGCAGTGATGAATTGCCAAGTAATGGCCAATGTAACCTGCAAAGCTTAGGAGAAAGTAAGACTGGCGACCATGTTGAAAACATACCGCTAATTATTCAAATATTTTCATTACTTTAGATCATAACTTTTGAACCAAAACCATAGCAAGTCATCCAAAGTATCAAAAGACTTGGATTGTAGCCTAGTTTCCAATAAAAACTTCAGTGAAATATTACCATCTAACGGTTTGGGCCCAGGGCCAGGTGAAGTGGGCCAAGGTAGCCTAAAAGTCCTCCACTTATAACGTCACTCACAAAAAATCTGCATCACCCAACCAAAAAATTATTTTCGAGTGTAAACTACAAGACTTGCCAAGTCTTTTGAGTTTTTGACCAGGTCTGTAGCGCTTACCGGACCAGAGAAATTCCCATGCAAAGCCATGTGCAATCTAGTTGTTTTGCCATGAAAATCTTCGAATCCTACCAGATGCCACAGTGTTAAGAGCCACGCAAAGAATGCTTGGGAGCTGCATGCACCTCTTAGAACAGTGTTTGAGAAAAATTGTTTAACAAATAACACCACGCCTGCCAGCTACAATGTCTCAGCCTTAGTGATCACTAAACCAAAGAAACATCAAAGACTTGCAGATCCATTGTTGCAGTCTGATATCATAACTTGTAATAATTGTGTATAGTGTGTTATAAAAAGCACTGTTTTAAGTAAGTCTATTCAGTAAAACTGTTAGTGTCTATGAAAGGACATGGAGCCAGAGCTACTTCTCAAATGACCATAGCTCTGGTTCCGGTCCTAAATTTTAAACTGAGCTCTGGCTCTTGATTTCTAATTTGAGCTCTGGCTCCAGGCAAAATGTCCAGCTCCGACGCTCCAGCTTCGCAGCCCTAGTAGTAACCACTTCAGTTTCTTATGCTAAAACGTTGTTGCATGTACACTATTATGTTCTTCTGCACTCACACCAATGATAGTCCATCAAACTGATGATTTGCTTGTCCTCAACAGCAGCAGGGAAAAGGTGAGGAGGAATTACTTTTTGCTAGTAGTATTTGTGAAAATTTGGCAGATCAGTAGTGCTAAAATCAAAGTTTGAATGTAGTTTGTACACAGTGATGATCAGAAACAGAAAGTCTTTTATATATAGTTAAAATCGGCTTCACCAACCAGGCAATGTTGTTTGAAAACATTTCTTATGGAAAATGCTCTAAAATATGTCAGTAATGTTTGATTTGCTTGTAGTATGCAAGAAATGTGATGTTTAGCAAATAACTGAGAACACTAAAACCTTCAAACTTGAAGAAAACTACATCAAGTATAGCAAGCCTACTATGTCGGTAAGTTTAAAGCAGAATGTACTAAACGCCAAAAAGATATCAGGAAAATTTGGAATATATGCCTGTTAGAGAACCACTGATGGGTTTTGCACTTCGTAAGTAAAATAGCAAATCATAAGAAAAGTTTACAGTGCCATTGTAGGAGTTTTGTCTATAGACAACAGGAGAGAATTCATTAAGAAACCAATTGTTCAACCTCCCGAATCTGCATGCCTACTCATCAACTTTTGCTAGGACTTATCAAACAATAAGGAAACCAAATTGTAAGAAACACAAAAACAAGAAAGCTACCACTTAATCTAATAAAAGTAAAAACACAAGTTCTTGCAATAAGTCAAGCAATGGTGGGTGCACCTCATAAGGGCAGCTGTGTTATAGCCTTGCAATTTTCTTGCATTTCAAGAAATATCACTAAGTAAATGTTAAAGATTGGTCTGCTTACAGAGGGTTCTGTTGAGCTGCAAACTAATCAGCATAAAAAACTTTATTGGTGATGTTGAGATTAGAAGCATCAAACCTTGGTTTTTGCAACAACAGCTGCACCCAAGGTTGGAAACTTTTAATATTGCCTCACTGAGAAAGGGCAAATAATACACGCTTTGTACAGCAATAAACAGTCATATTTTGGACTACACATTTGTTTGAACCCCATTAACCATTTGTCCCACCTTTTTCAATTTTAAAATACAACTGACCAAATTCATGTTGACTAAAAAGTGAAACATACTGCCTCTGCTCAAAAAAAGTTTTTTAAACTCCACGTATGCTGATAACCTGTGTGCTCTGCCCAATAGACTCCAGTTTCTGGCCAGCTATAATGCATTGCCAACAAGCCACCAACACATTTAAACATGCAAATTTACCATGCTGTTACTTCCAGATAAGCCACCTTTCCATTGACAAAAACCTGTCAGTGTGAACACATTCAAAAATGACCCATGCAAACAAACCACCATACATACTACAGAAACCTACTGTTTTCAAAACATGTAAACTCTAAATTTATAAATATTTTGATACCTTTGTTTAGGGCTTTCAGTCATCCAATTCAACAGAGCAAAAAGAACAGCAAACCTTAGCAATGATACGTTCTTTCCTTCGCACAAAGAAATACAGTGTGTCTAGAAATTACAATGCAAACAAATACAACTAAAAGTCTCCTTTAATCTCAAGTTCAGAAATAGCTACAGGTGACAGCTTCTGCAGGAAACAAGTGCAGTCTTCAGAAGCTTTTGTCAAAATAAAGGGACGCTGGCCAGGTTTTAGATACACAAACAAGAAGTAAATTGGAACACCTGTCAGCAGTATTGCAGTGCCAATCAATGATTCTTTTGTATCAGAATAAAATGGAACAATGACAAGGAAAAGGCTTGCTAAGCAAAATAGAATTGGAAAAAACATACTGACTTTCAAAGGTCGGGGCAAATCAGGTTTTGTAATTCTAAGATAGACTTGACCAAAAATTGATAAACCAACAGTTAACCAATACATGAAACTGTAATAGTTGATCAAATTAAATACATCTTCAACACATAAAAATATAAGAGTAAGACTGCCTGTAAGCAACAAGCTAGGCATTGGAGTAAATCTTGTTAAGCTAACCATAGCAAAATAATCCGGCAAGTGACCCTCTCGAGCACCAACAAAAAAGAGACGAGATGAAGCCATAATAGATGAGTTCAAGCCACCAAAAGTTGACATTGCTACAGAAATGGGTATTACCCACTGCATGACGCCTAGTGTTCTGCTGGCAAAACCAACAGCTACAGCATCTGATGCAATAATTTCATCAGGTGTAAGTACAGCATAGTATGCAATGTTAGTGAGAATATAAATGACAGTGCAGATAGGTAAGGATATATAAATAGCACGAGGAAGGTTTTTATATGGATCCTGAAGTTCTTCAACCATGAAATTCAAAGTATCCCAGCCAGAGTACGCATAAAGTCCACTGTACATGGCCAAAGCAATATTTCCGACCTGATCTGTTGTCCCAAAAAATGGTTTTGCAAGAGTACCAGATGATGTGCCATTGAAAAGAGATACAAATCCGACAATTATAATTAAAATCAAAGCTAGTACTTTAGCATAAGCAAAAACATCTTGGATACGAGTTCCATACCGAACACTCATACAATTCATGATAATAATTATGCAAACGCAAGAAGCAGCTAAAAGGCGAACAGCATAAAAAGGTGGATCACATGTTGGAAAAAATGGCTGAATCAGATAATTAGCAAACGTGATTGCAATAGCAGCCTGGACAGTAGGCTCAATGATTAGGACTGATATCCATAGTCGAACAAAACCGATTAATGGACCAAAAGCTTCCAGAATATAAGCATAACTTGCCCCAGACTTGACAATGGTAGTACCAAGTTCAGCATAGCACAAAGCACCAACCAATGAAAAGACCCCACATATAGACCAGATTATAAGGCTTAGGCCTGGGGATCCACACATCTCTTGAACACCCTTGGGAGTAAGAAATATTCCTGAGCCAATGATATTGCCAACAATCAATGCTACTCCATTGGCCAAAGTGATCTTTTTCTTTAGATTGATTGATTGTTTGGTAGCAGTGAGATCTTCTGTGGTAGACATATTGGCAGTTTTTGAACAAAGCTTACAAGTGAAAAATGTTACCAGAAGTTACAGAATAAAAATATACATACACTGCAACACAGTAATAAGTATTTTGCTACAGATTTTGTTTATAATTAAAGAAACAACGATAGCTACTAAGCTATTGAAGGTCCACAGGCAGACCTGTACTTCATTTTATTCTGTTTATAATATTGGTTGAAAGTCACCTATACTCATACTGATATAGAAGTTGCTATAGCATAGGTGACATAGTTCGAATAAGAACATACAAACATCGAGCCCCAACTGCTAAAGGGAATTTTTGACTAAAGTTTATTTTTTAATGGAAACTAGGCTACGAGTCTTTAGAGCAGTGTTTCTTAACCTTTTTTCTGCCACGCCCCCTTTTTGAGTAATTGTCATTTCTGTCAAAGTCAATCCCTTCTGACAGTGACAATCAACAAGTTATATGAGCCAATCAAGCCCAATGTATTTATTGGTTAATTTTTTATAAAACTTTCCATGTTGCCGAGTGCATAAGGGCTCGTGCCCCCCTTCAAACCTATTTACACCCCTTGGAAAAGTGCTACCCTCCGGTTAAGAACCACTGCTTCAGAGTCTTTGTAGCATTTCTGGTTCAAAAGCTGTGGCCAAAAAACTAAAATTTGGGTAAAAATAACCCTGAATCATTTGGCAATGGCATTCTTATTTGAACTGTGTTACTACGAGCAGACCTACAGCCACTTCCTATTTACAACATTATTCCATTTTATGATTTTGTCAAAAATCATTTTATTTTCTGATTTCCACTGCACAAAAAGTGAAAGGAAGGAAGCCCTCAACTGTTCTGATCCTTTTCATTTTTAATTAAGATGCAATCAACTTCTCTCTTCTTTGGTATTTTTTATTTTATTGCATTTCTGTTACTTTGTAGATTGAGTCATAAAAATACATCAATGAACATACAGCAGCCTACTACTACAACTGTTTTAATGTTTTTCAGACAACTGTTAACCTTGAATTATGTAAAATTGACCACTGGCTGAGAGCCAACAAGCTTTTGTTTCTCTTAACTACAGCAAGACTAATTTTATGCTATTAACTTCTCGAAAACACAGTCCTGCTTCATCTGAAGTTACCATAAATAACCGCAACATTTCCCCTGAAAATAACCTAAAATACCTACCCTAGGTGTCCTACCTGACAATAAGTTAAGCTGGAAACCTCATGTACAAACGGTAAAAACTCAATTATCAAGAGCTTGTGGAATTCTATCCAAACTTAAACATTATACAACACCACCTGTACTGAAAGTTGTCTATAATTCATTAATCCATCCCTACCAACCTTAACCTTAATTACTCAATCCTCAATTGGGGACGTGCTTCAAATGCAACCATTCAGCCTCTCATTTAAGCTCCATAATAATATAAAGCTATAAAAATAATAAATCCAACTAGCCTAACATCGGATCACTAGAAGAACATTTCCAGCACTTAAATAATTTTATGCCTTCCCAAACTCATGCGCTTTCACCTGTACATTTTCTTCACCATGTTCTGCGTTCATTCGTTTTTTGTTTTTCTTTTCATTATGCCTATTCGATCACCAACTGTTGTTTCTCAACACGTGTCAAAAAGTGATAAAAAGACAGCCACGGTCTTTCGCCAATCCTATTTTATATGACACAGCGCCCGTCTTTGTTTACACTGATCAGCTATTCATTGTGCCATTGTGTTTTTGTTTGCTCTAATTTTCGCTAATGGTTGGTTTACTGCATGCGATGGCTTTTATGGTGCTTCTGCGTGTTGNCTGAGTCATATGAAACAATAAACCATTACCATTACCTACTTAAAGTACTTTAGTACCTGACAGAACATTATTGCATCAGCTTTATCAACAAATACATATACTACAGGCTACCGCGTGTCGCTCACGTGGTCTTTGAGTTCCAATGACGTCTTTGCAGCGAACACACCTACTTTTGAAATATCAAAGGTGCCGGTGGTAGTGTTGAAGAAATCGGAGATTTTTGCAATCCTAATCCAGTCCAACATTTTCATTGAGTAATCCAGTCCGATCCTAATCCGGTAGACCTGTCCAAATATTTGATCCAATCCGGTTTATGTCCGAAAAAACTCTGATTAAGCATTTTACAGCAGGGATCAAGGCATTTTGGATATCCAAATCTGATCCGGTTGAGTTTTTTGGAAATCCAGTCCGATTGGGATCCGTTCTAAATTGAAGAATCCGGTTGGATCGCGATCCGGAAACCGGATCATGTTCAACACTGGCCGGTGGTACACCGTAGTATTGCAAACCAAGCAAACAAAGTCACTAGAAAAATGCGTTTGTGACTGCCGTAGGCAAAACGTGTATTTGATCATTTATTGGTGGTTATTCCAGTGATGAGCCCGAGCAATTTCTGTCGAGTCAAAGTTACAAGTCGTTCGAGTCACAGTCATCTAAAATTTTTTCGAGTCGATTCAACACTTGGTCGAGTCAAATCATAGTCGAGTCACCAGAAGCGTCGAGTCATTTCGAGTTATTGGTTTACAAGCTCGAGTCAATGTCGACTCAAATGAAATTTAACATTTTTCCTATACTTTTTTTGCTGCAAAAAGGCGCCCAACGAACTACAGTACAAAAATTGTATTTTAACAAGTTTCAGGATTCTGGTGGACAAGAGTCTCAATCAGGAGATGATGCTGTGTGTGGATTTAAGAAGGCTGACATATCCTGTGACAAAAAGCAGCCTATAAATGACTCTCCATTCTATTTGAATAAGGTTTGTAGGGTTTTGTTTCTAGTTTGGTAATTGTGTAATTGTGTCAGCTAACCCCCACTCTGTCTAAAACTTTGTGCTATACTGACTTATCTGGATTTAAAAA
>JGI24159J19872_10004346_pt1 | contig 18009 bp, 6 predicted proteins | sample Ectturendosymbi4_FD_19872 | JGI IMG/M metagenome (IMG submission 19872) | reverse complement strand
CCTTGTTCTATTTCAAAAATATTTGACACAATGTCTTTTTTCATGATGCCTCACGTTTTTAGAGGGTGGCAACAGCGAAAATCAAAAAAAAAAAATTTTGAGCCACCCTAATGCACCAGGCTTGCGAAATCCACAGCAGCGAAACCGTCCAAACCCAGAGCGCCATCAGTGGTGGGCTCGGGTAACAGGACCCCATTTTCAACTGGTGTCTCCAAGCTGCAATAAACGGTGACTGTTTATTCGTGGAAGACACTAATGCTAACTTTTTTAGTTTTTTTCTCATGGGTGGGAAATTTAGCACTTCTTTCGTCGTTCGGGAAAAAATTTTTCTCACCCTCAAACATGTTTGTTTCCCTCAGCAATGTAACCACGTCATGATTGATTGATTGTGTGATGTCATAGGTGATAATTCAACATTGGAATGTCTTTTTTGCACAATTTCTAAAAGGATTGAAATTCGTTTCGAAAATGCACATACATTCGCTACCTTACTGCAAACAGACGGTTCATTAATATTTTGAATCAAGCCATCAGTGAAAGACGGAGGAAAGTGTGTTGGTATATCGACACAGCAACGTTGAGATGAAAATAATCTTATTGTATCGACAATATCAAACACTCAGCAAAATTTTGAAGATGATGTGCTTCATAACGTAAAACTAAAAATATAGTAAAATCGTGGGGCTCTTGTAACTCGGGTCCTATTTGAAAAAAAGTGGCGTCACAACCTCACAACCCCATGCTCCGCCGCCCATATTGTCCAGGCAGCCTTACCATATTTATAGCACAAAATCGTTGTCTTGTAGTTCTTCGGTGTACTAAAGTAATGCGTTCGTCCATTGCTCTCTGAAGTGCAACATTGTCATGTAGCATGCACGTCAGATGAACCGCCACCTGATACCAAGGTCTTCTAGCGAGAGAAGGCTTTGGTGATAGGCGTATGGCCGTCGTAGGCGAACGTTGAAAACTTGCATTATGGGGATTTTGCGGGCAGCTAAATGCAGGTCCGTAAACAGGGGGCGCGGGAAGGTCGAAGCCCCCCTGCAAAATTTTTCGCTCCCCTGGAAAAATGTGTTGGGCATAGTTGCAAATTATTGGAGATAGTTTAAGAAATTTGGGACCATCTCATAAAACTCTTCGCCACCCTGGTGTCCCAAGCTGGTTACGGGCCTGGCTATATGCTGTAGCATCAAAAAATGCTGCGACTGCACAACTATGTACAAATAATAACATAAACGATCGAAATAAGCAGGAGTGACACAGATACATCAGGTATATCAGCAGTCGGTAATTTCAAGCTGATCAGTAACCTTGAAAGCGTGGAAAGAACATTTCAAAAATTAATTATTCTTAAAAGACTATGGGGCCTTTGTATAACCGTGATTTTACGACGGCAATAACCTTTCAATGTATTTCTCTCAAAATTTTCTCTTTCTAAAGTAAGCTAGTCTTCTTAATCTATCTGTCATTTGATATATTTTTCCAACTTTTGTTTTGTCTCATGTTACCGCTTGTATTCTCAAATAAAAGCACATTGATTTCAGTGCTTCTTTCTCCATCACCACCTCTGTGAAATTAAATACCTCATTATGATAACTGCGTGTACATAGGCATGCACACATCTGTAAATATGATTTGTGTGTTTGTTTTTATCAACTTGTATTTCCTTTTCACATAACTAATGGTAGTAGCCTACTGAAAGTTGTATTGCAGGTTGGTAATCTAGACGACCTTGTGGTCTTTCGTCAATCCTTTGTAAAAATGGAATCAGAAAATACTGTTACTTGTGTGGAATTTGCTCTTAAATATGCTATAGCTTCTGCATTATATTCTGCGCCATGGGCGAGAAATTAATTTGGCTCGAGGACCAGGAGGTCGCGTTCAACGGAAGGTCGTACCTTCTAATCCAGTGGTTTTCAACCTCTTCAATGCAGCGACCCATTTTGCAACCCAATTTAACCTAACGACCCCTTTGCGAAAATTTTCAGTCAGGCATAAGAAAGGCAGTTGTGTTTGCGCAATAGAAAATCACAATGACTAAAAAATACCTTACAGTACAATATCACTATGTTGAACAAAGACTCATTTATTAAATTCATGCATTGAAACATCAATGAGAGAGACCCGCACCGTGTAAAAATCAGCCCATAGCACAGATAATTGAAAACTAGAAGAACTCCCAAGTTACCTACCGCATTCAGAAAGATATCTAATTTACAAACAGATTACATTCTTACGTCACAAATTTATTCGTGCGTTGCCAAACGTAACTGTACTGTAATGGTCACAATCCCACTCAAAATTTTGTAGTGGTCATAATCACACCTAACACAATTTTGAATGAAAAAGTACAAGCTGTCATTTTTGCCAGGTGATCCTATTAATTTGGCTACGACGAAAAGTGGTTCCATATACGAAATATAAAATCTAGAAGTAATTATAAATAATTTTAGCAGAAACTCTCGCGACCCTAGAAAAAAGGCAAACGATCCCCACGGAGGTCGCGGCCCAAGGTTGAAAAGACTCATTTATTCTAAGCTAATGAAAATAGAAGCAAGTCTCGGTTGAAGTTGTGTTAAGTTTGAGGAAATTTGAAATTTTAAGATTTTTCCTGAATGCTTCCGCAGACCACCGAAACGCTCTGACGGGTCATATGTCCCGCCGACTGCTAATTGCTCAACCCTGTTTTATGCAATGCTGTATTGATCTATTGACTTGCGAAACATTATTTCGCCACAAGAAGCAATACACGACTACTACTAGCGATGACGTTTCCGCACACCGTAACATCACCCAGCTAAGAAAAAGTTTCTTTACAGTTGCAGGCAGCAGTGATGTCATGGATGTGATGGCTCATTGGAAACAAGGAACAGCATTTGTAGTTCAAATGTTGAAGTGCTAAAGTTGACCATTAGCGTCAAATGCTGTATATTTCTATACATCTTCCGCAAAGACACTGGATGGAATGCGATTGGGAGTTCTTGATTGAAACCCAATTGTTCTGGACATCACTATTAACAACACTTTGCTCTGTAGAAAGTTGATAGGCAATGGCAATAGGCAGGGGTGGCGGAACCGGGGGCGCATGGACTTAGCCCCCCGCTTTTACATTTAGAATTTTGCTTAAATAAGTTGAAGCAACACAATTAGCATTGGGTCCAAGTAAATCACTTAACGAAAATTTTTTCCATAGTTTTTTGACGTGCACTTGTTCCCCCCACTTTGAAAAAGGTTTCTCCACCACTGAATAGGCATTTAGTTGAGTAAATTCATTAACAGTTTGGCTGTGTTCGCAGCACACGTTTGTTGTTTGTTCTTGTTTTCAAAATCAATGAGCTGGGTCGCGGTTTTCGTCCTGGCCGTAGCACTACATATTAAATTTTCACTCTGCAGAAAATTGGCGATAAATCTTGGGACTATGACAAAGATGTCTACACATGTTGTGTTGACCACGAGAAACCATACGACTGGGTTCCTTGTAATAAACTTGGGGAGCGTAACGGGCACGGTGTTGACAACCACCTGTTACTGACCGTCAAGTCACTGTCTTCCTGCTCAGAAGTTTATGACCGTATCGGCGAAGTTAAATCACAACCGTTCATTGTGGGTGTTGGACTCCGACAAGGGTGTGTGCCAGGCCCGTAACGAGGGTGGCGAAGCTCCCCTGGAAAAATGTGTTGGACATAGTTTAAAACTATTGGACATAGTTTAAAAAGTGTGAACCCCTCTCATAAAACTCTTTGTCACTCCTGGTGTCCCAAGCTGGTTACGGGTCTGGTGTATGCTTTAACCACTCCTATTCATAGTCTATAATCTATATGAATTTGCTAAACAGGAACAGTCGAGTCAACCGGGTTTCACAGTTGGAAGCTGCATGATCAACCGTCTGCTTTGTACCAACGATTTGGTACTGCCTTTAACATGTACTTGATCGGTTGGCACAACAACAGCAATGATCTGAGGTCACTCTTTCATGTGCTATTTTTCACGCCCTTCCCGTTCTGCTCGCTTCGCGTACAGAGATCAGTCACATCCCTCCTTGCCTAGGGCAAGCGCGTTCTTCGTGAGAAGGCGCTTTCGCCTGCACAGCACACCTCACGCGCCACCGAGGTATGTTGTGGCAGTTTAGATTTTTAGAGGGTGCAAACCCGCAATGGCAAGAACGCCAAGTTGCACACATGGGTGTCTCAAGAGGGTTGCACGGGGTCCCTCTGGAAAAAACTCCTTCCGACGCCCATGTTTGCACATGCTGTAGTATGAACAGCAATAGAGATCGCCTATTTGACCAAAGTCACTGCTTACTGCTGCTGATGCCAGTTCGCTCTTTTATGTGTTATTCTCAGCGCGCTTCCCGTTCTTCCTCACATCGCGCACAGAGGCCAAGTAAATTCAATCACAGTGCAACATTACAATGCAAAGGCTTTGTTCCAAGATCTATCTTCTCCACTGCACATTCTTGCTGTGCCAGTTTTTCCCATCAACTTCGTAGCAATGATCATTTTTGCTGAACACAACTGTCATCATTGCGACTCATTGACCTGCGCAACAAGCAAAGAATGAATGGAAACTACTGAACCACATGTCAAGATATGATAAGTTCAGTATGTTTGTCAGTTGATTTCCAGCAGTGAGGTAAGCATTCCACGTAACGGTAGTCTAAGCTAGGAAAATTATTTCCTTATTTCTCAACCGTGTGTGACTTGCCTATGGCCGGTGAAATAAAGGGAAACCGTTCTACAGGAACAGCAGGGTTACCCGTTACGTCTTGGTCAACACTTGCTTGCCTTCAACAAACAACTAACATCACTGGGTGATAAGAGTCGATGTATCGTTCGCTGCCTCGTATGACTAACGTCGAACGTGAACGCTTAAAACAAATAAAGTGACGATTCCTTCCGCAAATATCGCATGATGATCAGCTTGTTCGACGGTCTGATTGGTTGATAATGTTTGTCACATGTGCTCTTTCTCTGTAGTTCGTTAATCGATATTACTCATGTTGTAACTCGTGTGATCGTTCAGAACTTGCCTTATGGTGAACGCTAAAATCATTTTCCTGCGTGTAAGCAGTCTGTTCATGAGAAGGCAAAGAGGCGGATGAGGACGAAGGAATTCGATAGCGCGTCTGATGTGATCCAAGTTATTAACCAGTTGTTGTGAGAGACTGTTGAGAAGTGAGAAACAAATCTTTTGTACTGTTCCAAACTTCTAGTTAACACCAGGCAAACAGCAACCGCATTTAATGACAAGTAAATGGCTGGAAAAACTACATTTTGCAAAACTATACTTTGTTAATGGGTAAAATAGCATGAAGTGCTGCAAAAAATGATTGGAAGAGTGATACAAAAGTATGAGTTGAATGTAGATACAAAAATATTTTCTGATTTTATTGTAAAACTATTTTTTCAGCAAGATGTACTAGATTTAAACGAGAAATTGCTTGCATTACTGAGTTTATTTTGCAAACCTGTTGAATAAGTTTTGAATTCGACGTCATCTAGAGTTATGTGAAATCGATTTGCTATTTTAAAAAATTTGTTGATATTATTCCACTGCGTCGCCTATGCGGAGACTAATTACTTGAACAGATATGCGCAAGGCCGAATCATCGCAAAGTTATGAAAGCAGAGCCCAGTCGGCTGATTTCTCGAAAGCTTGCAGCAAACGTAGAACTTTGAACTTTTCAATGCAAAAATAAACATTACCGCAAGAAAAAGTTGAGTTTCGTGAATGTAAGTGATTGTCATTGCAAATTCAACCGTATGTTACAAACAAAGTGCGGTTGAAATTTGTTATGTTTGGGCGTCTGCCATTTCAGTTTTAGCTTCAAATTTTATCCAGAGAAACTTAGCAGTTCGCAATTATCAATCTCCGTTAAAATATTTGGATAGTATTGGTAGATGCTGCATGTAGGCCAATGAAAACGAGACATTTTTGCTTCATTATTGGTGGGTGGATCGGTGACCTCAAATAAAAATCTCTTGTCCGTAACTGTTCCTAAAGAAGCATTTCCTTTGGGTCGTTTCTATCTTTGCATGTTTGACTGACATGAAGCAATTTTGTTCCGAGAGAAATACATTTAAAAACAACATCATAAAAATCGTAAAACTTTGTATCTGCGCCGATGACAATTTATTTGCAGTATAGCAAGTCGTAAATGTAGGCAGTGCTGCAGGTCAGTGCAAAGGTTAAAACTCAATTGAATGTCGTTTGTGTTTGTAAAGATAACTTGTAGGCTTACGGACTCGGCACTAAACGACACTTTTAAAAGAAAATGCCCTTTTCGCTATTCTGATTCTGCCATCTGAATTTCCGATGTGGAATAAAAAACAAACAATGAGTTTCAACTGCTTGTTTGACGGAATGCAGCAATATATACTAATAGCGCTATCCACACAATGGCACTTCTATATGTCGTAGATGACTTTTGCACAAAATTGCCTAAAAACAGTACTAAAAATTCTATAGCTCTAGTCACAGAAATTTCCGATTAAAAAGCCAGTAGAATGACTATATTCAACGGCAGTGATCTGGCTGTTGTGAAATTTTTGCGTTTCGTATTCTTATATTGACCATATTCAGCATTCTCATAGATTTTGGTTGGCTTGGTCATATAAAAATGAGTAAAAGTCGTATCGAATCACCACAGCAACCCACAAGAATTAACAACTAGATTACAAAATCTGTGTGGTTATTAATAATTTCACGACTTTGTTGTTAACATGACATATGTCATGCATTCATGAATTAAATGTAATTTCATATAGGGCTGCAATTTTCAGGGTCATAAACTTAATTAAATGTTTTACTTGGATTAAATATTTGTTTTGCCAGTTTGTTAGTGAAGAACAAAATATAAAAATGGTGCAATATAGAACAGAAGGCACACAGGAAAACAACTCAAGCTACTATACAAGTTAACGTATAATCAAACGTTCATGCTCACTTTCTAGATCTTACCCACATATTGTAGTGCTGTCGCAGGGCGCCTCTGAAGATTTTGCCAATACTGGCTTATTATGATAAGATACAGACTTTCTGGTANACAGCGTACTTTGCAAACATGCTTCTCAAACCAACCTGATTTTAATTCTTTTTGCATTTGCATTCTATAGCACCAAACGTCAAAAATAATATAAGAACCACACCGCTTGCCTTATCGCTTTATTTTGCAAAAGTTGTTTTTAAGTTGTTTTGCAACGAAGAAAAAATATTAGAAAAAATTTGAAACCGCAAGCCTTAGCAGTGCAAAATGTTCGAAGTACAGCAAACCTTACATTCACGAAAGTTACACTGTTGGCGAACAAACTATTATAACGCACGAAGCGAATAAATCGCGTCGCAGAGTCTACGTACGAACGAAATGAAATCACGTCTGCTGCAAAGAACATGGCACAACATATACGTTTTATCTGAGTTTTGCAATCCAGATTGCAATAATAGCGACATTAAAGCGGTTCACAAGTAAAAGTTTGGTTTATGAAATAGAAACTACGCTTAGCACCAATCAAATTTTCACTTGCTTATAGAGTAAAAACGCTTTGCAATCCTCAGCAAGCCTGAAAAAATAAGAATTCAATCATAATAAGAAGCTAACCATTTCTATCTGTAGCAGTGAGTCCGGGAAGGCTGGTACAAGGTGTCATTAACCAGACACTCTGTGGCATGGCTACTTTTCAACAGAAGTTTTCTTACAATTTGGAATAAACCTTTAAAGGTTTTCCATTGTTTGGAATTTCAGGAGACTGACCAGGCTGCTGCATATGGAAAAAAGTGTTTAAATTTTGGTCAAAACAATTCTAGGCGTCATCAACACAGACTGTTTTGGTTAACTTTTACCAAAGCGTGCAAAAGACATAGCAACCAATTAACGATATAATTTCATCCTTTTTCGAATGTGCATGTGAAGGTATGTATCCTTCTTTTCGGCAAAACCACACAGCTTCTCAATCAAAAGATTTTGTGCGATCGATCTATGGCAGGAGTTTGAACCCATTTACTATCACGGGCCGCATGAAATGTGGAATATCGCTGGCGGGCCGCAAAAAATAATTTAATTGTGTTAAAATTCAAACTTTATCTTCCTAAGGACACTAAGAATAGAAAACTATGAGGGGTGCGAGAGACTTCTCTTGACGAACTCTCTGAATATCTACTTATCATTGAGTTTCGTTTTGGCGCGATGTTGTAACTTCGGTAAAAAATTTTCTCATGCGGGCCATTTCAAATGTTCACGCGGGCCGCAGATTCCACACCCCTGATCTATGACCACTGACTTGTCGCCGCCTGTCGATCAGGGACGTTCACCTCAACCCTCCCTGGCAAGATGCACAGCAGGTAACGAGAAACTGCCGCTGATTGTCGGCACCAAATCCTACAACAACTTACACTACGCTTGAATAAGGCCTAGACACGTTCTCACGAAACTGTTGATTAATTATTAGCATCTTTTACATTTGATTTGACCGAGTGTCAAATCGGATTTTATAAAACAGGTAAATCTCGGGATTTATTCAGATAAAGTATGTCAAAATGACCTCATATTGTTTGAACAAAAAGCAGAAAGTCTGTTTCCTCAGTTTTTATTGTTACAGTGTTTTTTGCTGATGTTTTTAGCATAACTTTCATAAATCATTTAGAAATAAAGTGAAATATCAACAACTGCATAATCAATGGATAAGGGAATTCTTTCTATTCTGTTGGTTGCGCAAGGATGCTTCAGTTTGGCCAAGGTTAGTGTTGTCTTACGAATTAGCGAACATTTCCCAGTTATCAGTTTGAAAATGTGTCTGCTGAGACAAGGATAAGGCTTGCAGGGCTGCGCACCAGTGCTGGAATGAAAATTTCTATATGGCAGTATCCACAATGTAGGTAGTTTCAGCTGACTGTTTGCTGAAATTGTTGGCCAGTAAGCATTTACTTCATCGTCGCCCAATCTGTAACGAAAAATATTGCCAAATTCGGAAAATTAGTCAGCAATAAATAATTTCCCAAACTGAAAGATTTCGCCCGAAAAATGCACTCGATATTTGGAAACACATACGTGTGTGAAAGTACATTTTCTACGATGAAGTAAGTCAAATCTGAAAAGAGAAATTGAATGGTAGACCAAACACTGGACGATAGTCTCTGGCTTGCTGCCACTAACACTGGTGTTGTACAAGGAACGATAGTGTAGAGAAGTCTCGATTACAGGCATCTCACTGATGGAGATTTGTACAAAATTACTGTATGCTATTGTGTAATAATTTCAATGAAGCACTCACTTATTTTCGCCCTTCGTTAGTTTACATCGTGTAAATCTGTTGTTTTGTACACCATTTTGTTGGAAGTGGTCTGCAAGTTGTCAAGGTTTTTGTAAGATGGTCCCCAGCAGTGGCGTACGCAGAAAATTTCCGGGGGGAGGGCCAAGGGGCCATGCCTCCCCTCAAATTTGTAAAAAAGATAAACATTTTGTGCTTTGAGAGGCGTTTTTCTAAACAAAATATTGTTATTCGCCTACAATTAACCATTTTGGTATACACTGCCGAATACTGACAGTATACACTGCCGAAAACTGTTTATACATTTTTTATTTTTAGGGTCTGAGGGGAGGGCCATGGCACAGTGCCCCCCTCCGTACGCTAGTGGTCCCTAGGTCAAAAGCAGTTGGACCACGCTGTTTTAGCCCAACGCAAACGGTGCAAGACTGTAGCTCTTACATAACACGCGGCCCACATCAGAAAGTGTTGCAATGAAACGTGCTAAAAGACCCATATTTGGGTCGAAGCCCGCAGTTTACCCACCACTACTCTATGGTAACTTCAGTTCTTGCTCGGTATTTTTTCCAAACAAGTATCGCCTTGGCTTCGTAATTGTTACTATTTGCGTATATCTACCTGTTTCTGCTTCACTGTGTATATTTTTTCTTACATAAAGTTGTTACAAAATTCAGATTATGGGGAAATTCAAGATTTTGTGGATATCGTACAAACTGGCAACTGCATAATCTACCAGAAACATACTAAATATTTTATATAGTGTATGTCAAGCAAAAAATTTCATGCCAATAGGTTTCAAAATCTGCCAAATTCTTGATTTTTGGCACTCAAGTACAGAATCGTCGCCAGAAAGTCTTCAATAGGGGGGCCTTACGTTTTTTCAGGGGGGCCTATACGTTTGTGCAGGGGGCTTGAACGCAAAAACTCTATTTATTTATAGTATTTCATATTTCAATTTGGGGGGGCTTGGAGCTTTGTTTGGGAGGACTAAGCCCACGAAAGCCCCCCCGTGGCGACGGGGCTGCTCAAGTATGCTTGTTGGCAACACTGCTTGTCACACCACAAAGTATTTTTGGAAAAATATTAACACACTGTCGGTTTTCGCGATGGACCGTGAACGCATGACACGCCTTCCATGACTTAATGTAGTTTAATATCTACTCCCCACGGTCTTTGTGTTATGAGAAACTAACCCCAACTAACCATAAACGTTGACCCGTATAAAGCAAAAAGACTGTCACCACGTGGCGTGCGTTCATCGCGAAAACCGACCGCGTTTTCGACACAACACGCGTTGCTTTGTCTGTACGTACGCTAATATTTTGTGAGTTTTACGATTTTAATAATGAAATTAACTTTCACAATATTTTTTTGCAGGCGGCGCTAATATGCAATGCAAACACAAACACACCCCTGATTTGTCCAAGTAAGTTACAGAAGTGCTTTGAAAAACATGGATATACGATAAACTTATCGCCTATGCATACTTGTATATGTCTTTTCCCACTTAAAGTAAAACCGATGGTTTGAGCAGCAATGGCTTTACAGGAACACAGGGCTTGTCGTTAAGGCTCATGCAACTTTACCTCTTTTAACACATAAACAGTTTGTTTGAAGCTTTGGGAGTAGTATCTGCAGCAAGAACAGTTTTACACATGTCATATTTGCGCAACCAACGTGAGTGATTGCAAAACTATGATTTATCGCAGTGGTTCTTGGCTTGAGTTTGACCCATGGGTTCGGTGGGTCAGTCTCAGAGGTTCGACTGAGGGTCTGACGCGTGGTTAATTTCGAGCGCAAGTGAAATGTTTACCTATGTTTTCGATAAGTTATATTTTATTTTTTTCAATTGTAAAAGGTTCGGTGAATGCTCTAGGAAAACTTGCATGGTTCAGTACCTTCAGCAAATTTAGGAACCACTGATTTATCGTAACGTGTTTGTTCTGTTGGCGGTGCTTTGAAAAGTTCTCAGCGAAGGTTTGAAACAATGTTTTCAACCGCTTTTCTTCAATAAAAAGTTGTGTCCCAAAATCAGGAATGATGCGGAGGATGACGCTTTTGTGTTTCTTCACATGAGCTGCTTTCCTACTGGCTACTATGACTGTTTGGTGAGCTCTGATCTTGAACAAGATGCCTGTGTTTCAGACTACTACAGCATGATCCCCTACTGCTGCGACTACAGTGACTCAGTACAGCTCTACACGGATTGCTGTTACTACACGGCAGTTTGGGCATTATGGTGTAAGTGCTATTTTCTCGTTGTCTCAGGAAAACCATGTTTGGCAACCTTGCTTGGTCGGAGCCACTTTTAAGAACGGAGATAAATGTGCATTTCACACGAAACCAACGAACCGGCTTTCGCAAAACGCGTGTAACACAGGCCCGTAGCCACGGGGGGGTATTCTGGGGCAGTGCCCCCCCAAATTTCTGTCGTGACCCCAAAATTTTGTTGTTCCCAGAAAAATTTGTTTTAAAAGTACAATAAAAACAAAAATCATGCCCCCCTAAAAATGTATTTTGCCCCTCCAAACCTCAAAACCTGGCTACGGGCCTGGTGTAACAGTCGATATAATGATGAGTTTGCCGAAAATAGGCATAAAAAGATAGCAATTTTAAAAAAAAGGGAAAATTTATGATTCAAAGCTCGCTTACTGTTGAATAACCAAGGGCTGAATCGATTGACTTCATGTGTCCTGCAAGTTTGTTCTGAAAGGTCGTAAAAAGATTTGAGCACTTTCTAACCTTTTGTAAAATTCGCGTATTGTTAAAATTCTAGAGGTGAATGTGAATTTTGAAGTACGGCATGTCAGCTCCGTTTCTTTAGCTGTCTGAGTTTTCATCAAATGTTTTTAAGAATGTAAGTTTTAAAATTAGGAAATACTGTATAGACACAAATGTATTTATTTCGCTCTATACCTTTTCGAGTTCGGCTTTGATTTTTCAACATATCAGGTGGTGGAGATAACACAAATAATCTGCGCTTTTAGCAAGACATTTAATTAACCTAAACATTTGTAAATACTTAATACATAAGCATGAAGCGCTCTTTCAACATGCTTGTTGGCCTGAAAGCCTATAGTAAATGTGGTTTATGAAAATACAGCACTTGTACCTGGCAACTTTAATCTTGTTCTTTCTTGGCAAGAAGACTATCTTGTACACATTATTTTAATCAAGGCCAACCGTCGAAATGGTTTATATCTTAACCTAACAGCATTTTCCTTTATTCTTCTGAGACACTTACTATGCAGTTGAAGTTCTGTCTGCGATATGTTTTTTAAGTAATTGCAGCTTTAGATCAGGACTTATCTGATAAGCAGATAACACAAACAGAAGTTCAAATTCTTGCTCAGGCGTTGATTATTGTTTATACCTCCAACCAGTGCTTTTTAACGTGTTTTGTGAAACCGAAAAGGTCTCTCAAATTTTTCCAACCGTTTCTCAAAATACAGCAGAAACTCGCTTTGCTACCACCATCAAATACACTGAAACCTTGCTTTACCACCATGCTGTTATTCAGATAAAATAGTCGCGGTCTCTCATAATGTTTCTGCGGTCAGCAAGGTCAAACCTCAATAAAAACCCTGTCTGCAACACTCCAATCTTCAAAAATCGAAGTCGACTTCTGAAGGGATTTGTGTCACCACACCGTATTCTTGCATTTAAATCATAAGTCGTTGAACTTTTGCAATCGCTATATACAGTGGCGTAACTAGAGGTTTGAGCCAGGAGGGACAAATCTTAGCTGAAGGAGGCCCACTGGTCACCGTAGGGGCCCACTAGCCAAAACTCAGAGAAAAAGTTAAGAAATGGTAGTGAATCTCTGGATGTCGTGGATGTCTATACTAGCTAAAAAATGGAAACATCCCGAAAAACGCAAGAAACAACAACCTAAAGCAGGGGTGGGCAATTAGCGGCCCGCGGGCCACATGTGGCCCGCTACAGCGTTTTCAGTGGCCCGCGGAAGCATTCAGAAAAAATCTTCAAATTAAAGATTTCCTCCAACTTAGTGCTGTTCCTTCAACTTAGTGCTGTGTCTAACTTGTCAGAGGCTTGCTTCTATTTCCGGTTGAGGGTACGGCCCTCGGCTAAACACGGAATTCCAAAAGTGTCCCCCGAGCAAAATTAATTGTCCGCCCCTGACCTAAAGAATACTAAATATCAAAATGTCAACAAAAGGGGGGGTCAGTTTTTACATTTAGTTGGCCAGGGGGGCGATTCGCCCCCTAGCCCCCCTGTCAGTTACGCCACTGGCTATATATCTGTCCTCTTCAAACAAAGAAAAGACAGTCATGCTAATACGTGCCAGGGTTTTTAGAAATGCAATGTTTTTGAAAAAGCGAGAAGTCTTGCTGGTATTCTATACCGGACTCACGTGTTACAGCAAACCAGGCTAAGAACATATTAAATGTGTAACTCAGGAAATTTAAAATGCACGACTGATTTTTGCAGATAGTATGTTTGGGTTTCATCCAGACCGCTATTGGTGCTCGTGCTTTCCCAAACTATTTATTTTCATGAATGAACAAAAATTTGTCTGAACCAGTGTAGTTGAAGATTTTTATAGTGTTCCAAGTGTGTTAATAGAAAAATGCTGGAACCAAACCATTGTGAGATGTGATCATGAAAGGCATGCTGCAAGTGCAAAAAAATAAATAAAAAAATCAAAACAAAGCAATGAAAAATTTAAAAACCAGGTCATGATTTCGTGCTACCTGCAAAAATCGTGGCGATACTTGCTATTCAAAGATTTTTCAAGCCATTAGACATATTTTAACATTTTCACAAAATACGTATTTCTTATAGTTTCGTCTCAACCAAAAAGCGATTAAAGATTCACTTCAATTTTCTCATGGGCTTCTGATTTTACTAAAAAAATGTAAATGAATGAGCATTTTCAGTTTTTTACATTTGTGTCTTCACATAAAGATTTAGTGATAAAGCGTAGACTCTGAATATGCAAAATGCAAAGCAAAATAAAATAATTCCTATCAAATCGATTCCATCTGCAAATGTGTACTGACGATGCAACAAGAAGCTGTTAAAAAGGACTGTAACGTTTCCGATGTGATGGTTTTCTATCATGTCTGAATTTAGCATTTCCATATTTGCGCAGATTTTTGGTTTGCAATCGTGATGTCCTTGCTGGTTATTGGAGGAATCGTCGCCTGCTGCAAGTTGGTCTTCTTCAAGAGTTCGGACAAATCAAGCCATGGCGGTGACATCGACGTCACAGAAGCGATACCAATGCATCAGCCGCAAGCACAAAAGATTTATGTCCAGGTCTGCGCAATAAATGAAAGCGCAAATCTTGCACGAGTTTTATGCAGTGTTGAAAATATTTCTTGATTAGTTTGTACAGTTCACATTTTCTTTCCGGCAAAGGAAATCACTGCCTTATTCATTGGCGAATTAGTCGTTGTCGACAGCATTCGGTCATTGCCAATATTGTTATCATAGCAGTTTTCGTTCAGGCATGTGTACTGGAAAGAAAGCATTTTTTAAACTGAAATGAAGCATATATCTGCATTTTCGTGACTTCCAACGTTGAGACATAAAGATAGAAAATATACTTTTTACAAGGTTGAAATCTAAAGTGTTCTTTAAAATATTATCAGAGTGCCACAGCCGTTCCCGACGTACCGCCATCATACTATCAAGCCCAGCAAGAACAAGTCATCAACGCACAACATCAAGCAATGGCATCCTATGGAAGTCCAGTTGCAGGACCGCCTACTCTGCCGTACGACCAAAAAGCGCAGGCTTCGAGGAAGTCTTCTTCCAGCTCAAGTTCCTCTGAGCGCAAGTGAAAGAAATGGTTGTGCTGACATCCCGGAATGTAGAAACTCTGAGCAAGATAGTCGCTCGCCTGAGCCGCGACAGCACCTGTAGGAGCGCTTCACAACCACTATCAGACAAAAGAAATCTTTGCGGACAAAATTATTTGTGGTACCAAAATCTGCAAGACATTTAAAAAATCTTCCAAATGTAAATTTATTCTAAAATTTGCAGCATTCGCAAGTTCTTCTGTGAAGGCAACTGCTCATTTTATCCCCTGTTGCGGCTCTGCCCTTTTTATTCTGCCGAGGCTAAACAATGATAATCTTCGTTAAAAATCAAATGTCCTGTGTCTCGATTGAAGATGGACATTTTTGTTAATTTTGCGTTTAGTGTAGGAAAAAGCAAGCTTTTAAATTTGTGCCGAATATTTTTGCGAAACGGTGAGAAAATTATTTCGTAAGTGAAACAAAAATATATATCATAAAGCAATCAAAATTAAAAAATAACGTGAGTATAAACAGTTTCGTTTGTGTCTTGAATGCCTTACTTATGCAGCGTCAAATGTTGAGAAGCTGTCTCACTTCGCACAGTGTAGTTGGATCTTGTTTTTACGTTTTCTGATGGCTAAAAACTTGCAAAATTACAAAAACTCCGAAGAGTCAAGTTTCTTGTGGATTTACCACCTTGATGACATCTAAAGAGCTGTTAGTAAAAAATGCAGTAGTAGCAATTAGAGATACTGCTTAAAACTGACCGAAGACAATGCAGCATCTTTTAAGACAACTGTACCATATGTATCGACGTTTATCTTTCATACAAAAAATTCTGGTTTAAAAATATAATGGCATTGATTGATTGATGAAAATGAAAATGTATTGGAATGCATTTACCACCCCTTCTGCGCTTTTCATTTGCGGCCTGTTTTCAGCCAAGTACTGTCTTTTTCTGTACCTTGTTTGTCAACTTTCACTTTCGTTCGCGCGCTGGAAAAGCGTTTGTTGAAACGCGATGAAACTGTTCCTCAGTGTGGTCATAAAATGCAGCATATCCGACATACTGCTGTTTTGGTTTGTCGTCAGAGAAACACTGCTAGTGAACTGCCTGCTTTTGAGAGAAATAAGTTTGTGGAGTCAGCTTTTTTCTACGTTTTAAAATATGCTTGGAATTTCAATTGTAAAGAGCAACGTGAGTAACACCTGCTAGCTGGACCAAACTAAACAATATCCTGACTGAACATACTTTTGTGCTAAATGACACTAACAAATGTGCGGTGGAGATCTTTTCAAAATAATAGCTTTGCTGAGTTGTTTTAATATTTTCTGGTCTTCTTATAAATTGTTTCACTGGTAATTGAAAATCTATTTTAAAAAATAGGCTATCTGAAAAAGGGAATCCTTCACGAAATACAATACAACTGTTTCGGGAACATGTAAATGTAACGGAATTTCAATTCTATGGGAATTGCGATATTATTGAAAGATATGAAGTGATGTGCAAATTTAGCATTCGCTTGTGGTATAAGCCCGAAAATGGTTGTCAACTACACAAGAATTTTTTTCAAACAAAAAGAATCTGCCACATATATGCAACACAAATGCAGTTAAGTTACACTGACGTTTCACTTTGATTTCCTATCAACATTTTAAATTTGTTGAATCAACGTCTTGCTAAGTTTTGTTAATCCAGCTGGCGATGGTGATCTGTTACTATTTTTGGAAGTTCGTTAAGGTGGAACAGTTACAGACTGCATTTGCGTTTAGTTAAAAAAAATTGTGAGTTTAAATCTTTTTTGGTAGTATATGGAGTGCAAATTGCATCAGATGAAAATTGCGTCTTTTTATTAGATAGAGAAACTAAATTTTAGGCTGTTTCGAAAAATCTATTTCTTGGGTATGAACCTGCCGTTAAGCTGCTGTTGTTAAGCTGGTTGAAGCCTGCTGTTAAGCTGGTTGAAGCTTCGGTGGCATTTTTAAATAAAACAGTTGAGCAACTTTTGATTTCGTTAGTGTTCCTATTGGTTGTTTCTGCAAATATACCTAGCAAGCTTACGTACTAAGCACTCTGCGTTATAGCTTCGAACAATGACTAACATGCCTGGTTGAGGAAAGTTAAATGAACAGTTTTGAGGGGACAAGATCAGGAATGAAGTCATCTTGCACCGCACCGACTGTTGTTTGCACTTTAGTTAAAGTGCATCAGTTTAAGGCATTTTAGTTAAACCTTAAACTGATGGTAGGTTTAAACATGTCATGGAAGGCCATAGCGGATTTGTCAAAAAACAAAGCTGGGCAGGTATGAGCCGGCTCTCAGTGTAGTACAGAACATTACTGTTACTACAAATGTCTGAGCAGATTTCTGCACAACCACACCAGGCAACATTTGATTTACATTGTATTCTTTTGCATTAACAAGTTGTACCCAGTAACTTGTGATCGGGTTAATTTTGATTGCTGAATTATGAGCCGATGACGTAATCTACCATGCTGCGACATTTTATCGTTGCGTGCGTGCAGGTGACGCTACAAGAAATGCACACTGCACAGCTCACTTAGCAAATCGATGCAAACAGCAAGACTTGAGTACACGAAAATACATACAATCGACTACAAGACTTGAACACACAAAATTAACCACAGGTTTGAACAAACTTCTAACAAAAACATCTTGGGGTAGAAAAGCTATTGCTTATTATCAGCCAATAGTTTGATTGCAATCTTCTGATGTTGTAGAAACAGTTACTCCCAGGGTTGCGGAGTCGCAGGTAAAATATCCTACTCCGACTCCAACTCCGACCTTTCCAAAATTTCCGACTCCGACTCCTACTCCTTAACATTTAAGGAATGAAATGTGGCTGGTAAAATCAGTGGAAATCGTGGTGCACAGCAAGAAACCTCTGTTTCAACAAAAGTTTCAAAAGAAATTGTACCATTTCAACAGGAATTCCCATTTTAGGAGTGTGATGTAAAAA
>JGI24159J19872_10004345_pt1 | contig 18011 bp, 11 predicted proteins | sample Ectturendosymbi4_FD_19872 | JGI IMG/M metagenome (IMG submission 19872) | reverse complement strand
CAATTTGTTTTCCTCAGAAAAACATCGAATCCGTGAAACTAAACCCTGTTTATTTCACGAGGTGAACTCTGTTCACTCACTCATCAAACAACGAAGACAATTCAATTAAAGGTAAAGACAATGTATATGAAATAACATTTCTCAAAACAATCATGTTATGCATGCGTTATGTTCTTTTCAGAGTACGACAACTGTATCGTGCTACACTAGAACTGTGAAACTCTTCTTCACAGAACATAACTAGAAGATGATAAGGTTTTAATAATTGCCATCAAAGATAAAAACATCCAACCGTATTATCCTTTCAAGCCTTGAAGCTCGGCTTAGAAAACAAGCCTGACATCTGAACTTTACCGAAGACTGATCCGTAACAATTAAGTACGTTACTTTTCACGTTGCTAAAAATAAAGAAGTTGCAATTAAGTTTGTCTGTGTTAAGATTCCGGGTAACTCACATTCAGGCAAGGTTAAGTGAACTTAAGCTTTCATGATAATCTAGTCTTGGTAAATATCGTCGCACCCATTAGAAATACGATGTACCTAAAACGGTTTCGGTCTTTTGTTTATGTGTAAACCACGTGTAACCAAAAAACTTGAAATTACACCTTAAACCCAAAACGAAAAAAATTTTTTTCAATCTCAACTAGAAGACTTGCTGAATCCGCAGATGGTTTGAACAGTTTTCTAGATCAATCGGCTGGCGAGTTATAGCGTTGCAAACCTTCGCCAAAATTTTGGCGGGTGCGGGACTTCAAGGGTTGGCGTAGTTATGTTTTTGGCTTCAGATCTGGTTCCAGCATCCCAAAACTTTTGGCTCCGGCTCCAAAATGGTTTGGTCAATTGAAAACTGAAAAGCATTGAAACATTGTCTTATTTGTACAGTTGTATTATTACACCAGCATAGATGCGTTTGTGGATAGTGGGATAGGTACAAGAAAGTTTGAGAAACCCTGATCTACACAAAGGAGCATGGACGTCGGAAAGATTTTTTTCAGGGGTGAAAAATAGTAGATCTTGCCGGGTGGTGGCCAAACGCATTTTTCCAGGAATGGGCCAACAGTGGTGAAATTTCATTTTACCAACTCAAAACTACGGGGCAAACATTTTTCTACTAAAAAGAATATCAAATTTCAAAATTCAGGGGGTCTTGTCACGCTTTTTCGTTCGTTGATATTCTGTAGCTAAGTTGTGTTATCCTATCTTTGCTGGCTGATCATATCAAGCATGTTNTTAATTTCATTCAAAACATGGCCAATTGGCCTGCCGTACCCGCGGTACGTTCCTGGCCAGAGATCTCTTTTGAGGAGGTATTNAGTGGATGTATTAGGTGTGTAGCGACGGGAATCGCGGTTTTGAAACTACTTGTGTTGACAAGATTGGCCACCAATANCAGAGGTGAATTTTCATTTTCGGGGTCCTAGGCTANTTCAAATTAGGGGCCCTGCTGGAAGGTTCACGACGACTGATGTCATACAACTTAGCACTACAAGTGCTCGCTGCATTTACTGAACAAGTTGTTCCAATTCATAACCTTTATACACTTTATTCTGAATTCCCTCGATATTAGGAACAAAAACAGTCATAATGAAGCTAACGAAAAAGCCAGCAGTGAAGTTATCTGACAACACTCCCGTTACATATTTATTGAGCTCCCTGTGCAATTGCACGGTTTTCAAGTGTCATGAGCTGGCTATGAATAAAGCACCTGTACTTTTTACGACACCTAACACAGCCTATTACTGTACATAGTCGGCGATCGACGGGACTTTTGTCTGAAAAATCGCCGAAAATTTTGTGATAATTTATCTTTCTAGCAAAGCGTGTTTAGCAGCATACAGAATACCAAGGCTTTGCAACATGCCTCCCCTCGAAACAAATCTGCTAAGAATTTTGTAGTAATATTCAACTTTTAGAAAATAAACGGTAGGAACAGTCGAACTCGAAATCGTCAGTAACTGACGACGTCATTAACTGGCCCCTCCCGAACAAAATTCTTGGAGGAACTAAAGATACACTGAGACTGGTTCTTTCACACCTCCGTGCCTCAATGACTAATAGTTAGTCAGAGCAGATTGTGTGATCTAGCTTGGACGAGGAAAGGAGCATTTTTATGTAATTAAACGGGAAAAGGCTGGATATATCAATGTTTCGATGGAATTGTGTTTTTCGAACACAAGTGATACATGACTCGCATTAATAAATTAAATGTGCTTCTTTTCAAAAGAAATTGTGGTTTGCAGTTGCAATATATTGTTTGTTTTTTTCTAAGATGTACAATTTTGTCAGGCAACACTATGTAGGCCTATAAATTATGAGCACGTCGTTATTTGAACGTTTTGGTATTCTTCATAATAAAAATAAATGAGTATAGAAGTATGTTATGGAGCTTATGGATAAATTATATTTTATATGCTGAAAATTCGAAGCAAAAACAAACACTAATATTTTCCGTTTTAAAACATTTGTTTTCAATGTTCTAACTTTCGTAAAAGTTGTGCCTATATATAATACATACATTAATTATTAGAAAGGGGGCACAATTCAACTTTGTCATTGGCGCCGTTTCGCACAGATACGCCACTGCATTTTGCGCCATTAAATATCTGCAGCCTTAGCTACAGTGCAGGCTGGTCTTGCCTTTACCACGTATCGACCCGGGCTGAACGAAAGTACCTCGATGACCTCGTGTAATCTGAAAGAGCATTCAGGTAGTTTTTCCACACGTTGTACGTAACAATAACCAAGTCTCAACGCCACAAAAAGAGAACGCTCATCGTCATTCACTTCAATTCTTTGCGCTCATTCTTCTACATCACGGGTCGCCAAACTACGCCCATGGGCCAAATAAATAATGAAAAATTAATTGACGAAAACTTTTTGATTAGGAAGAATGCGACATATCCCGAAACAATTACATAACGTAAGGTGTCCGACCCTAGCACTGTTGTGTAATAACGTATGTGGGCCTCGGATGAAAAAAGTTTGGAGGCCCCTATTCTATACAGATCTTTTGTTAGCGGCATAGTAAAAAAAACACGAGTTGAACCAAAACAAAATAAAGTATAATTGCTTACAAAAATGCTGGAAATCGTCCTTACTCCGGACATTTTGGAGCCCTCCAAAGTCGGGGGCCCTAGGCTTAAGCCTTTTTAGCCTAATGGTAAATCCGTGCCTGTCCTCTGCGGTCTAGTGGTTATGATCCTTTTCCACAGTGAGACTGAGTTGTACGTAAAAGAGCATCTTTATTTTTTGCAGACTCGGACAAACTCAAACAGGTTTGAAACAGTAGATGCGAACAGAAACTCGAGACGTCTCGAAATCGAACGATAATGCTGGCTCTCACCTTTCCAGCGCGTTTTATTAATTTGTATGGTATATGGCTGGTGGCGTTTTATAACTGCAGTGGTCTTGTAGAGCCATGACTGAGTTTTGTACAATGTCCGATATCATTTGGCTAGGTTGGTTTTTGTGTTCTGGGTGTGTTAGCTGCAGTTCTTTTGCACACCGTGCGCCTGGTAAGGCTACAGTATCAGTTCACAAGGTCTCGATAAGACCCGGCGAGAGTCGAACGCCCGACCCACCAGCACCGAACGCACTTACCACTAGACCGCAGGCTGATCCTCTCTAGAGCGTGTCGAGGCTCGTATAATGGGCGTATCGCGCACGAGGTGCGATTAAATGATTTGCGCTGCAATCTCAGGAACCAAGCTGTGGGGAGAAACCAGTGCCCGCTGCAATTGTTACGGAGATGTCCATGGAACGGTCNTAGAAAGTCTCTGTTGGAGAGGTGAAACTGGGTGGCATACCTCCAGACACCTGTATTGGCATTACCCCTTCGGGCCTCGCTATTTTCTCATCACTCATGATTTCTATCATTATTACTTGATCACCCTCCTCAAACATTTCTGCACATGCCGCTGAATGGTGTCCCGCAAAAGGGCTTCCAATCGGGCCCCGCACTTGTTAAGGCCGGCCCTGGATAAGAACGTATTTGTATTTGAAACATCATGAAGGTTACGAGTTTTTTACCTAAAGCAGTGCTATTCCAAAATGTTATGAAAAAGCACAGTTCATCAGGCTTCACATCTGTCATGACAACCGTCTGAATTAATTTTCTGTTAGCGTATTCACGCCACAATCATGGGAGTCAGAAGGTGGGCAAGGCATCCCTGGATTTTGGAATTCTAAGAAAAAGGCTGTTTTATTAGTTTCGAGTGGAAAAAACAAATTTCACCACTTTTGGCCCACCCCTGGAAAAATTTTGGAAAAATCTCCTGGCTGGTGGCCCCCCTGGAAAAAATCCCTCCGACGCCTATGGCCACAGTGTTGCTAAGTTTCAAGATGAGCATGGTTTTACCCGCGAAGAACCAGTGTATTTTGCCACAAAAAGCAGGAACACTTGTTGCAATAAATTAAAATAGCAAATGAATCAAGTGGGCTTGTCAATTCCTCAGAAGATGGCGAAACATTTTAGCACAGCTCTGAAACGAATGAGCAAATCTTGATGAAGCAAACGGAATCCGCTTTTCAGGAATGCTGCAGCAGAAGACCTGCACAGTCAAAAAAATAATGACAATGTACACAAAAACAGCTTGCCATTCAACTGCATCTCTGAAGTCTAAATCAGACAGAAACGTCTGTCGGGAGTTTCTCGTATCTGCTGAAACGTGATCAGCACTTACGTTTATTGACTCACGTTCGAGAAGCGGCTACGACGCTAGTTGTGCAACAATCTTTTTGGATATAAACAAAAGGCTTGCATTTCCCTAAAATGGATGAAAAAGTTAGATTTTGTAAAGTGTAAAGCCAAGCAAGTAAGTGGGTTCTTTCATCCTTTTTTGTGANTCAAACTACGAAATAACAGAAATGCGTTTAAAAAAAACAAACATCAANGGAACAGAAGGATTAATTGGATGCTATTGCGAGTAACAATAAATAATACGAAAAACAACTAGTATGACTTAGAGATTCTGCAAATTGACGTGAACTACCTATTTTTGACACAAAGGCTGGCGAAAGACCTGATAGGCCAACTACTCAGCCAGCCCGATTACGGCGTTTAAATTAATACTAAATTGAAGGCGTTTCAAGGGAAAGGGAAAACTGAAGTGACAAAATGAAATAATCTAAACATCAGGCAGAAATTAGCAACAAAGCACATGATAAAAAAAAACAAAAAACACAGAGGGGTGAAAAGCGCGCCTACGTGCAGGAACGGGGGTGAGCACTTGGAAGAGCAAAATGTGGGCTACTACAAATACAAGAGAAGGTACTTCATGTACAAAATTACAGAAAAACCCAGAGGAAACGTGTGAGCGAAGAATAAAATGGTGGGTTGGCAAGAGAACAAGATATTTTTGTATTGTTTTCCAAATAAAGAAAGTTAAAGGAGACTGCAAACTTTCAGAAATTTCAGAGAAAAAAGCCGACCCAGAGATGTTTTTATTCTGGGTAAATGGCATTTTTGCGAAGAAGCAAGCCTTGTTTTCTAATTGTGAACTGATACCATCTTGCAAATGTAATTGTCCAAGCGTTCAGACAGTTCAGAATTAGGAAAGAGTACACAAATTTGGCAACTGATAAATCAGGAATTTAAAAAATTCGGTACTTTTGGATTGAGAACATCTGTTTTAGTTTTGTAGTAAAGTAATTAAGGGTGCTTAGAATAGAGAATGTAAGTTTTATTTTTTGTTACAATCAAACAAACAAGAAGTAAGAGAAAATTGCAACGCAATTAAAAGAATTAAGTTCTGGCTTCATGCGGAGTTCAGCGCTAGACGTGCTAATCCCTGGTCGAGTCAAGCAAAACCATGTCACTGCAGAAAAAACTTTGTTATACGATAAACATCAAATGATGAAAACACACCAAAACCTCAAAAACGGTTAAGAGGCAGTTGCCTTACTTTTTCCGATCCGTGTAGCTGCGCGTACCGATCCAGAACCGTCGTCAGAAAGTCTTCAATAGGGGTTTTTACGTTTGTGCAGGGGGTAATTGACAAGGTTTGACAAAAACTTCACTATTCACAGTGTTTCATATTTCAATTTGGGGGGCTGAGCCCACCAAAGACCCCCGTGGCGACGGGACTGTACCGATATAAGCTGAAGCAAACCCGACAAATGTTCTACTAACCGTGACCTTTCCCTGTTGCCTTACCAATGCAAATAGTCGGTTGGCTGTTAACTAAGGCAACATGACGAAGCAGCGGACACAGCATGAATGCAAACTATGTGTGTGTTGCAACTCGTAGTTAGTCGATCAAATATTTGTACCTTTTTTCCACCGCTATTCAGCAGAACAGCAGCATAAAAACCGACGCCGAACAAAGCTCGAACACTTCCTGCGGAACTTTGTCTGAAGAGAAGAAAGTAAAAATTTAAGTCAATTCTGCAGCACTTTGAAGCATCTGTAATAGGCTTAAAGAGCGAAAGAAATAAGAGCTTAATTTGCGTTTTGGTGTGGACGTGAAATTCGGTAATCTTTGAAAGAGGATTCGTAGTCTAATAATGTTCATCCGCTACAACTTGCAACTTTCTCTGTTTTCTACGTCCTGTGATGCTCCAGCACTCACTGTAGATGACCTGTCTCGATTTTCTGGGTAAGATGCTGTCGCTTTTGAAAACGAAACGAGTCAATTGCATTTTGATGGTTGTTACCACAGCTATTGAAAACAGTCCAGCCCAGTGGTTCTTAACCAGGGGGGAGCGCCCCCCAGAGGGTCGTCAGTAAATTTCCATAGAAGCGCGAGCCCTTATGCGCGCCCTACAACATGGGAAGTTTGATCAATGAATTTACCAATAAATACGCTTGTTTTTGTAGCATATTTAAAGTCAGGAGACTTGAAAAAACGGACAATTACTTACGGGAGACGTGATAGAAAAACGTGAAGAACCACTGGTCTAGCCCTTCCAAAAAACTTACTGCATTTCACACGCTTTGTTTCATCTATCTCCAAAAAAGTGTGCGTGACTTGAATTACTGACTTCAGTTGACTCCACCCGNGCCACGACCTTATCTGACTTCGCTTGGCTGCGTTAATTTAGTATAATCATGATGTGGAATCACATCTTTGCTTGAGGGGCTTGAGCGGCGTCACGCCTTCGCGAAACGACTCGAAACTGATTGATATTTGTTGAGTTATCCAAGAACAGGTTTTCTTAGACTCAACCCGCTAAAATATCCTTTGGAAATTTGGTAAATTTTGAAAAAGCGACAAACCACTGACTGGAAAAGTTACATGACTTGACTCAAACAAGATTTGTGATCCTGATTGGCTCCAACATTTCAAATTTTTGTGTTCGCATATGACTTGAGTTGAGCGTCGACAATGGAGACTCGACCTCATAGAAGATAAAAAAAATTCTAAATTCGATCCAAATGCACAGTGCTACTTTATCTTAATCGAGATCCTATCCCGATGCGACAATCGAAAATCTAAGTCCTCTCCTATGTGTAATCCCTGCAACGACAAATTCGAGACTTTTCACGAAATGAGGTGGTGATTGTCATTTGATTAAGAAGAATTTACAGCGGAAATGTAGGCTACATCCTCAAAAAATAAAGGTTTTTGGATACTTCACAAACTTTCAAAGCAATGCTACGCTTTTGGTATGTGGTTCCTCCTTTAAGACGTTGGGAGCCGGTGTACAAGTACGATCAACAACAAACATAATTTTTTGAAAGGTTGCTGAAACAATGGAGCTTCCTAAGCTTCTCGGGCCGGTTGCCTACGACTATTTATAGTCATGCCTGGTATACCTCTAACATTAGTTTATTACATTGCAATTTGGCTATAGGTGAAATCGTGGTTATTGTACTATCGAAGGAGCTAATTTGCTGTTTTTAAATGTTGTTCTGAATCTTCCCACTTCCTTTTGACCATCACAGACCAGTTTCAACACTAAGTGGACAAAGTAAACGAAGGCAGCCAGGGTTCAAAATCGTGAAGCTACACGCAGAAGCAACAGAAAGGCTCTCCCACCTTCGGCATGATCGAATGGAGGATACGAGGACCCTCGGCAGCTCTCTGAAAAACAAAAGAACTCACTTTTCCGGACAAAGGCCAAGCGTGACGAACATTTTTGTAGGGATTAGAAGCATGAGCAGCACCACAGTATGCTCCTGCCGTGTTGTCGTCGATTTCTTGCAAGTTTATATCCAGTTGCGAAACCTGAGGTATTTCAGACACTGTACTTTTCTCTGTTGTCTCACATCAGCCTCAAGTCAACTTTTGGTAGAGAGTAATTTTTGATCTATTTCTCCAAGTTGGTGCATACAAAGGAAGGCCGTACGTTTATAGCCATGCTTTTTTCTTACAAAAAGCAAGCAAAACATCTACAACAGTGCCTACATCTCAGTATAGCACGGTAGCAACACCCTTTTTTGCAACAAATATCCTACTTTTCAATGACACAAAGCTTGTTTATCTCTTGACATGAACAATTATGACGGTTATTAGAGTATCTTCAATTAAAATCAACCTGAAGGCCAAATTATTCAAACCCCTGCTTGAATTTCAGGTGGAAGTGCGTAGGCAAGATGGGAGAAATGCATGGGTGAACATCAGAATCAAAATTGTTTGCAAAGGCAAATGATATAAGTACAGTCGATTTCGTTTTAGATGGTGAAGATGAAATCACATAATAAAACGTAATACCGTAGTTCATTTTATGTACGCTGCACTGAAGCGTCGTCTTGGAAGGTAATGACCTAATTTCAATTTTCCCTTCCCATTTTATTAGTTACGGTCATTCGCACCACTGCAGTCGTAGCCAAAGTAAAAACTGAGGTCTTTCGGAAACAAATGTAATGTATTGAAGAAAGTACTTGTGACATTGTTGTGACTTTTCGGCGCCCCCTGCAGCCATTCGGCGCTCTCCACAGTGCGCCCGGGGATTGCGCCCCCCTTGTCCCCCTCATTACGCCCCTGCCTCCCTTGGCCCCCTCGTTACGCCCCTGCGACGANAAGCATTTGTCATTACAATTACTTTTGCTCTCCTACAAAACGTTTTCCTGCGGCTATAGNTGCAATTTTGACATGTGGACCCTTGGTTTTGATAAACAAGGCAATTCTACAGCAAAATCCTGACCACGGTGACGGCTGTGACGACACAGAAGTGTAATAGCGTTTTCTTGCACATCTTTGTCTGAGTTTGTTCCGCGCGTTGAGCGAGATCGCAACACGCAGCCAGGGGGGACAGGGGCAATGGCCCCGACCAAATTTTTAGCGTATATAGTCATTTGTGCTTTGAGAGGTGGTATCCCAAACAAAATAATGTCATTGGCCTAGAATCAAATAGTTTGGTCCCCCTGAAAAAATTTTGGGCTGGCTACGGCACTCAACACAAGCTTGGATGAATAGAATCTGACGAAGAATGGAAAACCGTGACAGTGCGGGGCGAGCATGGGCGTGGGAACGATTTTTCCAGTGGGGGTACAAAAGTGAATGTTTCCAGGGGTGGCCAAAAGATTTTTCAGGAGGGGCCAAAAGCGGCCACAACTAACAGAATAATATTTTTTTGTTAAAAACTTTAGAAAAGTATCAAATTTTAAAATCCAGAGAGACCTCGGTCTCCCCCATTACAACACCCATGTCCACCAACGAAACCTTCTGTGCGCCAGATGACTTTGATGGATCCTTTCATTGGAGGCAAAATTTGATTGAGAAGACGTAGAGAAGATTTAACGGTACAAGTGTTTTACGGAAATGATTACTCGGAAAAAAGTTTCAGGACACCTTAACGGATGAAATTAGAAGTCGTCTGCAAACGTGCGCACCAAACCGGTGGCGTCAACGAGTGCTTGAAGCAACTTGCGCCTATTTCAGGGTCTCCATGCAAAGCTGAAGTCACGTTTTGCTCTCTCACGTTCTAGAAATAGTTCTTTAGCGCACCCTTATGGTAACAAATGCTGTACCCTACTCGATCTGCTCTCCTGTAAAACAACAGCACAAAATATTGGAAAAGTGCTTGTGACTTTTGGACGAATAAAATGCTAAAATTCACTCCGAAACTTTGGTGAATGGTTTTGTGAGTTAGAAGTATGTCTGGCACAGCACGAGTTTGTTTAAAAAAGGCTTAATTACGTACGTTTGTAAGCAGTTGAAAAATTCATAGCCATGAAAAGGGAGAAAATCAGCTTAGTTTAACGAGTTTGTTTTTTACGCTAGCTTCGTGAGTGCTCGGCTTATTATCAGCTGTTTCATTCATCAAAAACACCATCTTTTCAGGCTAAATAGGTTTAATAAGAAGGTGAAAGCTAAACGAATATTAATCCTTCTTGCACGACTTTGGCAGTAACTCTAAACAAAACAGTAAGTAAGTGACTGCTTTGGCCACAGGAAGAAGATAACTTTGCATCAGAAAGCAAAAAGTGATTTTGGTGCAATTGATTTTTTTCGTGTAAAACTTTTCAAGTACGTGGAGACGCTTGATTTAGTCACTGGCATTGAGGACATCAAATCAAAGCATACCTTACACATGGTCTGTGGAAAGACAAGCACGTTTTTCACGCGTCAATTTAATTTGTGGCGCAGAGTTTGATTTTACAGAAAGAAAAAACAAAATCTATTTGGGTTCAAAGGTCACNGCGACTTACCGTCGGTGTGCAGGAATCCCGGGCTGTCATGGACAACCTCGACAAACTATCTTCGAAATTGCAGATCGAAATTTCTGATTTGGCAGCGTTTAAGGATATCTCACGAGACATTGGACTTCCCAGAGAAGCATGCTGCGTACACAGTATATCTAATGAAGCGTTGCCTTTTGAGTTTTTTCTTAGTATCACATCACTCATGAGAGTTGTAGCATGCGGCGTAATGGAAATAGAAATAGTCTCCGCGTTACTGAAGTTTAAAAGCAGTGAGCTGACGGAACTGTGTGTTGCTTGCTTTATTTTTAAAAATGTTTTTATCATCCTTTATTTCTCGAAAGTGGCCAGTGAGGTAGTTTTAGACAATGCACACTTAAAACACAACTCTATTTCTGAACCCGGTTACGGATTTTTATTTTTTGACGAATCCGATCGACACCACAAACACTATATTGGTTGGCCGTATGACTTTCAAATATTTTAATCGCATCAAGTCACTTTGCTCTAGATATAGATATTTTGGAAAAAAACACAAAACAAAATCATACGCATTGATAACACCAGGGACGTGGTGCTGACAAAAAAAGTGTGGGAACGCATAACAAAAAATAGCCATTTTGAAACAACTTCAAGTTCATTTTAAAGCAAAACGTGAAAAAGGTGTGGGAACGCCGTTCCCACGCGTTCCCGCCCCACTACACTCCTGGATAACACCATCATATATTTTATAAAACAGAAGAAATAAGATCGAGTTCCACATTCCTGAATGTGGTTCCCATGCCCATAAGCGGTATGGAAGCCTCTGGTTATAAAGCCGTCCTATATGAACGCAAGGTATTAAACACCCTGGTTTTGTTACGATAACTTTTTCATAACACGCAAGTTTTCAGAAATGAGATTTGAAGTTATCTTGCAAACCATACGTTTCAGAAAAAAGATATAACAGGTGAATAAATGAGAGTAAAGAAATGAAGTTGCGCTCGTTCGATAAAAGCACATTTCTGATCATTTAGACCAACAAACTTAATTTTTCGAAACACCTTTGGCGTTTCAAAAAAAAAACGTTGCTCAGGAGTAAAAGGTTATCCTGTGAAAAAAGTCAACAGCTTACGTCAAATCATAAATTTACAAGCTTGTCCATTCGAATCGGATTCCTATGTTAATTACATGGGATTTTTCCCATGAGATGGGACAGTGGACCTGAAAGTTGCTACATGTCCCATAGTAAGTAATTTTAAGGTCATGCAGCAGAAATATTCTCAGTTGAACGCCATTGGTATTTGCTCACTGTGCAGCGAGTATTAGTCATGTAGAGGTTTAGTGCCATGGCGGAGTGATGCAAGGCCCCCTGAAGGCCCAGGCCCCAGAAATTAAGGTTGTTGGACCTTTTTTCGGTGAAAACTAAAACGAATGTCACCCAGTTTTCAGTTNCTGCTTACGGGTGCCTTTATAGCCACGAGTCTGCGTACAGGTTGGACGTGCGTATGACNTAACGTACTTCGTGTTATTAGTTTCGTGGGATTTCAATGGGATGGAACAGTTGCAAGTTGCCATGGGTTGCGATAGGACAAAAAAAAGTGTCACATGGCCAAGCCCGTTAATTTGAATTGTTTTTGTTTCAACTCACCATAGCAAGCTTTAAAAAAATGCACGTGGCTATTGCTGAGCGGATACCATATAAGCTCCACGCTAGTTGTCTTGTTTCAGTAATATGAAATTCGACTTAGCCTAAGCTTCTTAATTTGACGCCGTTTTCACCATGGTTTCGCTCTTAAACGAAACAAGGAGAAAAAATACGTTGATTGTTGAAACATAGCATCTTTCACTCCATAGGCAGAAAAACATTTCCAATCGCTGTCCATTACACACGTTTTTTTCTTCATTTAAAGGAGCTGCGGTAAGAACGCTTTGCGACCAAGCCGTGGACAGGATTTTGCTGCAATAAGAGACACCAAACATTACAAATACAGACCCCATTTCATTTGCAATCCAAACCAACTCCTAGCGGGAGAAATATATTATGAGAGGCAAAAAGAGCTTGTCCAGGTGTTCGCGCAAAGTTTGCTCTTCGCTGTGTTTCCGGTTGGATTTTAGAAAGCGGTGGTAAAAAATTGCAATTTCCAATTTTTAATTGCGTGTTTCACCTACGTTTGAATTTTGTCAATACGTTTGTCAATAATTTTTCGCCAACATCGTCCCTGTAGCATCGCCCTCCCTCGCAGGTAAGACTGCGATTGTTGTAGATGAAAGCAATAAACGTAAAAAAATGAACCGGCAATTAAAAATGGATCTTCCCAGCTTCACTGAACCTGAAAGGAAGTGTGCCGGAAGGTGAACAAAACGGAGAACAATATAATACCTCTGACGCTTCGTCGCCCGACGTTCGGAAGTAGGACCGAAGCCTTCTTCTTATTCGACCCAATCTCGACTGTCCAGATTCAGATTCTCTTGGCGACGGGAGATCTTGTAACTAAAAACAATAATTAAGATACAAAAAAATCCCCCAAACCGCGTTCTCATTAAGTATAAGCGGTACTGCTTTTTCAGAGATTTTTCAGAAGTTATACTTTTCCGCACTGCGTTTTTTCAGCTGGGAACAAGTCATCCAACAATTAGACTTGTGAGTTTAACTTGAAAAAGTTACGAAACGGTCTTCACAGCTAAGCTCTCGCCTCGCTTCGCATTATTCCCAGTTGCACCCTGTCCAGGGGAAGAGACGCCTGTCAGGGCTCCACAAGCGGAGTGGTGCCAGAGTTATTTTACACAAATATCCCTGAAAGTCTGTATATAAAATTGGGGTCGTATACTAACCAGGGTTACCTGATGTGCAACAAATTTTGTGCACCTCGCTACCTTAACATTTCAATGTGATTTTAAGCGCAAAACGTGTTTGGCCAAATTTGACCACCGAAACCTTGTAGGTGAAGAGTCTTCCTACACCATGACTTGATATGAAGAAAAAACGGATCTAAATGGCGCATGACATTTTCTACGCACAAACAAAAATTTTCACCTCTAAAAAATTTCATTTTTGGGGGTACAGTGCATAGAATTTGTATGATATGTATGTTTCGATGCGTATTTCCGATTTTTTTGTGAAAATGATTAAAAACGGACATCGGGAAGTCAAAAACAGTTTAGTTCGGAAATACCAGATGCTATGTGTCCCAGGAAAACGTAATCAAATTATGGGTGACATCATACCCCTCTTTTCCTGACTGGTGTAGCATTTTAAGGTTTCCTGAGCAGAAACCTGCAGACCTGTAATAACATTGAAAAATAATTTTTTTAAAAGAAAACAACAAGAACTGCATGACGTTTTCCATATGGTCTACTATGTCCACAGATGAAATCGAAATTTCGAGAAGAACAAACAAGATGTCGACTTTGTTTTTTCGTCGTGCAACAAAGCAGTGCTTCAAATTGAGATCTTGCAGAGCTGGAATTGTTTGTCATATTCAAAAACCAAACAGGGTCTTTTTAGAGTTGTAGTCATAGTCATGCAGGAGCCAAATTGTTTGAGGTATCAAAGGCATCTTGCGCAACGTTTTTGCGTTTTCGTTCAGCGTTCTGTTTTTATACACCAGTTCTGTACAGTTTTCAACTTTTCAGCCTGACCTTATTTTCACTGAAAACAAAAGGGCGACCACCCATTTTTCTGCTCAGGTTGAACCACTATTCTGTCCACCGCATTGTTTTGGGAACTGCAGCATTAATATTTCTCCCATGGATCGAAAACGTTTGTTAGAATATTTTTAATATAACGAAAAATCCTTGAAAATGTTGCCCGATTTTAGAAACTTTTAGTTACGCGCAGGTCATGCACCATTTTGATCCCCTCACACATCCTACCATCAACACTGTACAGTAGATTTTCTCCAAAGCACCCAATAAGGCTGTGATTATTAAACTTTTTCTAATCGCGTACCGTTTGTGGGTCCCGTACTGTCAACACGTACCACCTTGCTCCAAGAAAAATCAATCTACCAAATATCATTCGATCGAAAGTTTGGAAAGCCGGAATTGACATAAATGCGACATGAAAACAATGGCTGCAAAAATTATAATGGCCATTTTCAAATACCAACAAGGGACGTGCACAAAAATTAAGGTACAGTATTCATTAACAGAAACCGATAAGCAAAAACCGAAGCTGGAATACATATATATTTTGTGACGAAAAACAGAAAGTAGGTCTATTCGCACCTTAAAGGCCTTCGTGTACCACTAATTTTACGCGTACCGCAGTTTGGGAACCAGCAGCGTTGCCAGACTAAAATTTGGAGGGGCCCAAAAAATTTTGGGGGGGGCAAACTATTTGATTTTAGTCGAACAACACTAGTTTGTTTGGGATACCGCATCTCATAGCACAAAATGACCAAATGTTCTAAAAATTTGGTGGGGGACCATGGCCCCCCTGGCTACGCCTTTGTTGGGAACCACTGCTATATGGCAAGAACTAATTAACAACAACTGCTGTTTAATGGCAGCGTGTGAGGGTATGTTGATCTCAAGGAAACCTGGCAAAGTAATGAATCGTTCCACACATGTAAAACTACGCCTGTTTGTTATTCAACCTGCTGGGACTCTGTATCGTCTTGAGGCTGTTGCTGCTGGTAGCCTTCCGGTGGGATGTCGCGGGAGAGCGCCCAGTTGGTGTCGCCGTTCGGACAGTGTTCCGTCAAAGCAGGCACGACGTCGGAAACCTGCTCAAAAAGATGTCCAAAGCAAACCTGGGGATCGTTTGAAATACAAAAAAAGGGACTACGAACGTTTGAACGTTTGTTCGTTCATTTGCAAAGTCACAACTGCATAACAAAAAGTAGCCTTGCGCTGGCGCAAACACGAATCGGTTTTGTCAAACTTTGTGATTGGCCAATGCCAGTATTAAGCCATCCAATTTTCCTGCTTGGTTTTTGCCCTACTGCGCAGATTTTTCTTTAACTTTTCCCCAAAATTAAGCCTTGTGACCCGGCCCGTGGAGGAAGAAAATAAATGCCTCGAAAGCGATGAAAGACTTACTGGTGGTGAAGGAGGTTCCGTGGCGGCTTCTAACCTGGCCATTGCGTGTTCGCGAAGTTCATCCAATCGCCGACGGGTGCGTGTTGTGGGCGAGCAGTGCAAGTTTAATTGGAGAATGGCGCTCTGAGGGGAGATTTTACATTTTTTTCGTTATTGAACCAAAGCAAAAAGTGGCCAAAAAGGCATTTACGGAAGTTGTAGAGCACGCGTCCAACTCAACTTTACGTGACATTCACCACAAAAAAAGATTGTTTAAGTTGTGAAGGAAAAGATGGCTCACCCATGGTAAGTAAGGACTATTAACTCTTTGCAGATGATTTAATAGGACGCCGGTTTTCGGAGGCTGTGATGTCATTTGAACATCCTTATTCATTTTTTCTTTGTTTTCTTCTGTCATCCGTTCCAGACCCCAATCTCTAAACAGATGCAAGTTATATAATCGGTTGTTGCAACCTCTCGGTTGACAATGCGTTGAATGTGTGATTCACCACGAACGGGATGTGCGCAAAGTATAACACCCATATATATGCGACACGAACGAGCAACAATAGAGTGATTGCGTCGCATGAACTCTATTGATGCTTGCTGCCACAGTGCGAAGCTTTGCGCACTTGCCGCTCAGGCTTTCCGATCGCAACACGGTCTTTGAAAGGGTATTTCCTTCTTGGTGCAGGCAAGTCCGACAATAAACGCGAATGTTTAAGCTTCAAATCCGAAAGGTATTTGGCAAAAGTCACAAAATTCGGACAAAACATTGAATTTCGAAAGCTTTGATCTGACTGCGTTGCCCTTAAAAATAGTTTCAAGGCGCAGTATTGGTAAATAGTGAAATGTTGTGAAAAAACGCCAAGAAACTATGCTCACAGCTGTATAACCGACTTGCGATAAAAGCATCTTATGTTGTTCTGTAACGCCTCGGAATGAGTCGTTGCGTAACTTCGCCCTCAGAGCACTCAAGAAAAGCGAAATGTAAGGGCGGATGTGGTAGATCAACCCAATCATTCGCCAGTATGGAAGAGAGAAAAACTTCAACTTCACGGAGAAACGCCCGCCCCACAGACGTCAACCGACAACTTTTGATGATGAACAGCGAAATTAAAAAGATTGTTGTTCAAAGATTTATAGACACGAGTTCAAAGATTTATAGACACGACACGAGGCGTCGTTAGTCCCAAGTGACCACCAACTTGGAGCATGAGCGATTGATTAGCGTTCAGCTTTTTGGCAACCGTCAATGGGGTCGGAATTTCTAGTTGACCAAAATTCAACAAGTGGATGCTTCTTCGTGTGGTGAGGTGTGTCTTTTTCGCTCCAGAGCAGTGGTTCTTCATCGGGGAGCGTCGATAAATTTCAGGGGGGGCGCGAGCCCTTACGCGGCCTACAACCAGGAAAGTTTGATAAATAAATCTACCAATGAATGCACTTGCTTTTGCAGACTCTGATTTAAAGTCAGGGGGTGCTTGAAACAAAGGGCAATTACTTAATGGAGGCGTGGTAGAAGAAAGGTTAAGAAACACTGCTGCAGAGTCTTGAACTTGAACAACTGTCTCGCCTTTCGTTTGGTGCATTGGATGAATTCTTCGCCGCAATAACAAGGTGTTACTTTCTGCCACCTGCGCACTCTGTGACGTAAGCATTCACGCTTCATTTGGTCTGTGCTGACGATGAAGAAAACAACTTTTTAGTCGAAATGCTAAAACAATTTCATGTAAATAATCCGTGTTTGGTTATTTTTGTCATGCAACTTTGCAAGACTTGGGGGTTTCGTTCTACACCAGCACAAAGTTTTCTACATGATTTTTTCATAGATTCACTTTTATTTTTAACGCTACTGTACATCACTGGTTTTACTATCCAACTCCACGTGTAACCGATAAATCCTTGAACGTAAGCGCTACAGGCAGCTTGAAACGGGCTAGCTGTGCTGCAATACGTGGCTTAGGGATTCAAAACATATGTAGCTCTTTTTTTATCCACAAGGTGTCGAAGAAAGGATAAATTGGCGCTGTCAATCTGATGTATTGCACACAAAATGAGATTTCATCCTCATCATCAGTTCGTAGAACTCGGTAATGTTAAACAGCTGCAGAAAAAAGTCTTTAAAATTTCGGTAAAACTGCATCGCACTGCTAACTTCACGACTGTGGTCAGCTCCTTGAATTTTGGATAAGTACAAGGAAAGACCTTTTTCGATATGTCGCAGTTGGAAAGTTTCTCATGTTTCGATCAGTTTAGTTTTAAATATTACCAATCTATTGACCTCATAAATGACAACTATAAGTACGATTTATGGTAAATGTAGTAGATCTGAAAGCTGCGTTCGACTCCGTCGACCACGCCTCGTTATGGGCAATTCTGGCATGCATTGATGTGCCTGGCAAGATCCTAAGGCTGTTCAAGA
>JGI24159J19872_10004344_pt1 | contig 18013 bp, 14 predicted proteins | sample Ectturendosymbi4_FD_19872 | JGI IMG/M metagenome (IMG submission 19872) | reverse complement strand
TACCGTCCTTGCTACGTCTATGATCGAACTCACGTAGGAACTTCGGATGTAGCTAAATGCGGCATTGTTTAGCCTAACCCCTAAACTTTTCCGTTATAATATATTGATGTTTCGATGGAATTGTGTCTTTCGAGCACAAGTAATACGTGACGTGCACTAAATACCTTATTGTACAATTGGAATTCAATGTGTTTCATTTTAAAAGAAATTGTCGTTTGCAGTTGCAATATGTTGTTTGATTTTTTGTAAGTTATAGCCTACAGTTTTGTCAGCCAACGCTATGCAGGCTTATATATTATGATAACGTTATTATCTGATTGTTTTTATATTCTTCATAATAGAAATAAATGAGTAAAGAAATATATTATAGTCCTTTCCGATAATGTATTTCTATTTGCTGAAAAGTTTTAAGCAAAATTAAACACAAATATTTTCCGTTTTAAAGATTCATTTTGTTCATGGTTAATTTTTCGTAAAAATTGTGCCTATATCTAATATGGAAATTATTAGAAAGGGCGCACAGTTAAACTTTGCCGTGGACGCCATTTTGCATAGATACGCCACTGCTGAAAACTACATCCTTTTCAAAGAACCGTCGCCAGAAAGGTTTCAATAGGGGGGGCTGGAGCTTGACATTCTAAAATTTGGAAAAAACTCTACGTATTTATAGTGTTTCATATTTCAGTTTGAGGGGATTGGAACTTTGTTAGGGGAGCTAGGCCCACCGAAGCCCCCGTAGCGACGGGACTGCCTCTTCAAATGTACTACTTGGTCTAAACCTTATACCATCGCAGAGAAATATGCTCCGCTAATTTTCTAAAATAATTTTTCGTTTTGTACCCTGCCGTTCCCCTATGGGTCTTTGTAGATCGTTCAGTGAATTTGTTCCCTACGCTTTGCGCCACAGTCTAGACCAGTGTGGTCCAACTTCAGTCTCGCAGGCCACATGTGGCCCGCGGATAGAATTTTAAGGCCCGCGAGCTTTCTCAGTATTGTTTGTTGTGTGTATATTGCAGTAGGCAATTTTAGTTAGAACAAGCAGAACATCTTTTAATAAAAATGTACATTAGCGGCGATAGGCTAGACTGTAGAGATGTTCTGGAAATTAGCCAGCAAAGATAGGCTTCCCAAACTAAAGATTTCGCATCGATGTTTGGAGCACAGTTTCTGCCAAATCTAAAAACAGAAATCGAATTGCACACGAAACGCCGGACAATAGTCTCAGACTTGCTAAAAGTATCACATTGGGTTTAGGAACGGAACGACAGTGTCAGAGGAGCCTCCACCACAGGCATCCCACTGACAGAGATTTGTTGTGAATTGCCATTGTGTAATGATTCCAATGACATGATCTCTTATCTTCACTTTTCAATTTTAAATCTTGTGAATCTATTGTTTTGCACATCATTTTGTTAGAAATGGCCCGCAAGTTTTCACGTTTTCGTAGAATGGCCCGCAGGTCAAACCTAGTTGGACCACGCTGATCTAGACGTTCAGATTACACTTTTAAAAAAATCTCTGGCATTTTAACTTTTTTCTCCGTAAGGCCTCTCGCTTACGGAGAACCGGGACGCTTGTGGAATTAGCTTCCACTTGAAATTAAATCTTCTCCAAACCACGTTAATTGCATGAATCGTTTAAAATCCTGTTACTACGTTGCAAACCATAGAACCCTTCATCTTTTGGGAGTTCATCCTCGTTTGACATCCGTACATTGCATTCTTCGCTTCGGCCACAGTCCATTAAATACTAATAAAACATCTTATCGTATCCGCGTTTGCGGTGATATCGAAACTGAGCTTCACCTTTTCTTTTTGTAAATTCCATGATGTCGCACGCATGATACTTTGCAACATGGTCTGTATTGTTTTAACCGATAACAAATCAGCTGCGCACTTTGACTGCTTATGCAACGTTGAGTTGCTGCGTCTATTCCTATTTGGTCTGTCTGATACGCCAACACAAATCTCGGTGGCTGTTTTTGCACCGTATATGAGTTTCTGAAATCTTGCGATAGATTCTGACAGCATCCTCGTAATATGGTGCATCATCTATGTGTGATTCGCGCTTTTCTGTTGTATTTTTGTTTATATCAGCTCGTCGTGACACACAAGATTGCAGGATTCAGGCTAACGCCTGTGGCAAGTGTCGTTAAATAAATAAACATGTAAATCGGCTACTCTTTAGAAAGATGCTATGCTGGTACTCATTTATTCTGTCAATCGCAAAAAAACAACTGTTTCGCAACAAAATCTAGGGCCACGCACCTCTTCAGACCAAATAACCAATCCAATCGTACCACACAAATGTAGATCAAATGCAAAATTACAATTCCATAATCTTGAAATAACTGGCAAAATCGCTCGTAACTACAACCAGAAAACAGTTTCAACTGAACCTATTAACTGAAGCCATTTCTATTAAATACATTCATGAACGTACGAATGAAATTTAGCCACCAACTCAGTTGAGCACGATTGTTGTAGGGCTGCAGCCACCTGGATATGTGCCACCTAGGACAATCGCCACCCGAACAACTGCCATTAAGTAAAAAAAAAGAACTCGAAAATGTAGACCGCGGCAGCTCTCCCTTACCCCTCCAGTCCGCTACTAAACAGGGGTTAACAAAATATTAAATATAATTTTTTCAAGCGTTACTTAGCGCCTAAATATGGAGACAATGAATTAGCAATTTTTGAGCACAGCATGGTTTGAATGTTGTATTTAAGTAACTCCGCAGTTACTTTCGGGTAAACTGCATAGTTCATTCATACAGTGATAGTTCGTTTCACGTGGTAAGTCAGACATCAAACAATGATAGACGAATTTCAAACGCGGCGCGAAACAACATAGCATGCGCAAACAACGACATAAACTGCATGGAAAATTTTTGGAAACGCTCCAACAGCAACCTATTTAGGTGAAAATTATCATCTCGAGAAGTATTTTTCAAAAACAATAGTTTCTGCGATTTCTTTGTTGCGTTCTTTTCAATACAACTTGCAGAGCGCACAAATAGAAGTGTGGGCAGCCAATTTACAATAAACTTAAACTGAAAAACGATGAACCTACCGCCAATTTTTAAACATGGAAACAAAAGAACACGTTCAGCACGTCATCTTACAGAGTCCAGTTTAATGTAAGTTCATCACAGATTTGAATTGCAAAACAGCCGCTTACAGTTCCCAAACAACCCGAGTTAACTGACCAAAAAGTGATAAAAACAACATGATAATTATGACATTACACCAGGGGTTCCCAACCTTTTACACCCCTGAACCCCTAAAAAAATTGTTCTGACCTCGCACCCACTACAATTTATATATTGTATATAATCAAGAACTAGCTTCCAAACTCACACTTTTTGCGCCATCAGCAACAATCGAGTCAAATCGTTACATGAGTTTTACTATACAGAATTTGGGAAATTGTTGCGACTGTAGTCAGTTTGATCGATAATCTTGGTGGAACAGGGGGTAAATTGTCGCACAAAAGAAGCAGTATCATATTACAGAAATAGGGCATCGTTGTTTCGTTCAATAGCGAAAATGGCACGTAAGTGGCAAAACTTGCAAGACATCGAGATTTCGACATCGCAAGAGAGACGTTTACCGCGCTTTTGAAAAATTAAGACAAAATTAAATTTGACTTTTTCTTATCACAACACCTACGCAAAAATGCAATACAATAAGTGGCCATCTTGATCAAAGAACACTTTTAACACTTGCCAGGCTCTGGCATTGAAATAAAACGATTTGTTGTGCTGTAGTTCGGCTATAACCACAGTTCGCCTATAGCGACGCTTTTTCTCCGATCCAATGAAGTGAAGTGATAGAAGAATTCTACTCTAATAAATATGAAAGATGTACAAAAGGAGTAGCAAACAGATCAATTTCCGGCCATTACGAGGGACGCTTATTTCACACCCTGAAATGATGTCTTGTCCCTCTGGTTGGGAACCACTGCATTAGACCATCAAGCTTATTTTTGCCACTTTATCAGCTTATGATGCACTTGACATAAAAATCAGTCAGCAACCTGGAAAAGTTTACAATGGTGACAAAGGATTCAGACGAACATGGATTCACACACGATTACACGAACACTGGCAGAGCGCACGAAGAGGGTAATTTCCCAATTTCAAGTAAGGATATTAATGGCAGCAAAGCTGCATTGCGGGTTTTCACCGTGATGAGATGTTGATAACTTTGTGGAAAGACACATTACAACTGATTTCGACCAACAACGGTTCCGCAAGTCGCGGTGACAACGCTCCTTCTTGCAAAGGAAAAGTCACCGGGTTCACTTCCATGGTCCCCAAGCTCCATCACGCAAAGCCGGGTCGCACTCGGCGTCACCTCCGGGCCACGATACAGGGATGGCGGTGGCGTTGTACGCGGCGATCTTGGCGAGCATTTGGTCAACAATCATCGGGTTTTGCGAGGCAACGTCATTTCGCTCGGCGGGATCAACGACGACGTCATACAAGCGGACACTTGGAACAGGTGCTTGCTTCTTTAACTCAATGGCGCAGCTCGGGTGATGACCGTTGGACGCGAGACACGCAGTGTCCACGGTGCGGTTGCTGTACAGATGGGGAGGTGGATCCCACGTGTCGTGACCTGCGCAACCAAGCATTTCAAGCGGCAAAAAACATACGTCCAACTATTCCTACCATTTCAATATACGTTAAAAACTCAAACACAACGTTGGAAAATTGAACTGTATCCTTTTCTTTGCAACAAGACACAAGGCAGTTACAAAGGTACTGTAGAAACTGCTTGTAAACAGGTTTGTAGACCCTTGATGAAGTGACCACACTCGCAACAATTTATAAAAACGCGTTCAGTTGTTGGGCTGCTCCACAAACGCATTATCTTGTTTTAGAACGGGGCTTGTGTTCGCAGTAAACATCACAGCATTTAAAAGAACATAATGGTAAAATCGTGCTAAGTCTTCACCTGGATCGCCCGTGTACAGTTTCCAGTTCATCCATCGGAGAGCAGTGTGGCCGCGCAAAGTATCGACGCCGTGCTTGTTGGGAAAGGGTGTCATGGGTGGAGTTGGTCCGTAGGGCCGCTTGAACATCGGATCGATATTGTGGAGCAGTTCGGTTCGCGGCGATGGAACGTCTGCTTTTGAGATCGTCTCCCACATGTTGAAACTGTCCAGAGGCTTCGTGCTGTTCGTATTCGAGCCGGCAACGTGCAGCAGCGTTGGGAACCAATCAGAAACGTGCATCAGTTCTAAAGATAACGCCAACACTGATTGCAAACAACACAACAACACATGCGGTTATGGATTGTGGCGTTCCACCAATGACCAGCTTTCATGGACCAATGACCGCGTTCTTCAAACGACCTCGTGAAGAACGAGGGACACATGCAATGTTGAACATACTGACATTTTCAAAATAAACTATGTCCTTGGCAGTTCGCCAAACAACGTTTGTCACCAGATCGCAGTTCACACGAAGTTAAAACTCGTAAATGCGCCCAATGTTTGCGAACGAGCGAACAATGTTATTTACGAAGTCACAAACTCCAATGGTTGGGCAAAAAATATCACGTCAGTATCGCGTGACGCCTTTTCTGTTTACAGTCTTGCTAGTGTTGCATAACACACTTTAACCATTCAAACCGGGACAACTCATGCCCGCGAAGGTCGATTGCAATCTGCAGCAACCGACTGATCCATTGCCAGGGCATCTCCGATCATGCTGAAGTTGCGGTTCATTGCATTGAAATGGGCTTTGATCTTGTACACGCAGCACTTCCACATGCGTCATCAAACGTTTTTCAACACTACACTTAGGGTTCTGTTTTGCAACGCATTTACTAGTACCCCTAATCATTCGCGATTAAGCTGTATGCAAACGGCATGCGTCCTGTGCGTTTTTTTGGGCGAATGCGTCTGATTTCGTGACGTCACGTCCTTGTCTTATGCATCTGGTATGGTCTGCGTTCGAGTAGAACCTGTTTCTACATTGACGCATCAGACTCACTGTTCTGACTCACTTTTCCTTGAACGTAGACCATACCAGACGCATCAGAAAAGGACCTGACGTCACGAAATCAGACGCATGCGCCCAAAAACGCAAAGGACGCATGCTGTGTGCATCCAGCTTTAGTCTCAAGTAGTACGAAACATGTCATCTGAGCCGGTTCGCTGGCAAGCAAGCTCAAGACGCTTCGCGACTTAAGACCGTTTTCCGTCATCGACACCGCCAGTGGTTGCGGAGTTCACTGCAGACAAAAAATTTCTGGGAGGTTCTATTCCTGTTGTGATTCTGCAATGGCTTCAATAATGTATGGGATGCAAAAGCAACTCATGCAACATGTACAGCACACCCACAATTGTTCTTGCAACCACCACTTACCTGTGCTGACTCGTTTGCTGTCCGCTATTCCAGCTCCGTGGATAAGACCGACTCCTCTTACACCGCCCTCCCAAAGACTAGCTTTTCTTCCTCGTAGAGGCCAGTTGTTACCGCCATACAATGTCTGTCCTCCATTATCTGTTGCATCAACATTCACCAACAGTTACGTTTCATAAACATAAAACATAGCTTCTTGAGAATAAAATATGATGTAGTTTTAGTTCCAAAACTGCAATTGAGGCAAGCCATATTCACGAAAAATAAAATACATTTGAAACACCATGCCTGGTAAAGAAAGCAAGTGTTACATAGTGGAAAAATGCTATTGACAAGGATTTTTTGCATTCAAATTGAAAAAGCCGTGTACAAGTGCTTTAGCAAAAGACACCGAAAACGTGGTGAAACGTAACGCAGAACGTGCAGACGAGACTTCTGGTGAAAACTCATTCGCACATTGTAAAAACAGAAAACGTAGTGTATGATCTTATTTCGAAGAAACGAAACTATTCATACTTAATAAATTAACCGACGCCAACAACTTCTTTCCAATCAAGGTTTTACCAATATGGAAGTAGGGTTACAAACACAAAGTAAGCCGTATGGAGGGGATTTATGACGCAAACAGTATCACATATGCAACGCAAAACAAAAGATAACTGCAGCTTTAAATGCCACGCCAATCTACACCCACGGCCGCCGTGCTCCACCTCCAGACAGTTGAGGGTCTCTGCGTGCCAACCAGCGCCACGGCGAATTACTCGGTGGTCGTAAGTCAAGCTATCAAATTTTCGAATGAGGGTGCTGCCACGAGATGCAGAATTACTGCCTCATTGGAGCTACAGTATTAATGCCTCACGCAGTATTACTGCCTCTTGAGATATCACCCTTTTTCAAACTCTTAGAAGACAAGTGCGAGCATTATTGTAAATGGGGTTGTTTACTTACTTGCACGCTGGAAATGGTGCGAACACAAAATACAGTTAACAGCGCGTAACCGATAGTAGCACAGCGGTGCATTTACGCTAAAGTGAGGAAACCAACTGCCTCCATTCTATCATAAGCAATACCGGACATCTCTTTAAATTGAACGGCATCTGAGCATTACAACCAGAAGACGCACAGTCAAATGAAACACTTGTCGTGCATCATTCACATATTATTTTTAGTTATGAGGGGGAACGACATGCATCGGTTATTACTCTCGGTTATTCGCAACAGAGATGTAACGATCAGCGACAAGCATTGCGTTCTGGTCTCATCGCAGGTGTACCATAAAGTCAGCAAGCTCAGCTTTTGCCACAGATCAATAGCTCCCAAACCTTGTTTGAACTTGTACCCCTAACATCAATGTACAAGGTATCCGTACTCTTTCAACTTTTACTTGACATGAAAACATTGACGTGCAGCTGGTTTTATTAACGAAACTGCGAAAATTAACATCTGGTTCATTAACCATTACCCGCTAACACCAGTACTTCCACCTTAAAAATGTATTGAATGCGGGTTAACAACTATCCCAGTTGGTAACCTTCATTGTAGATGGACAAGTAACATTCAAATGACCAAGCTTCACAGCAAGCAATGGAGTCGTGTAGTTTGATGTGATTTGCAGGGCAATATGTCTTGGCGTTCGACTTATTTTCACACAAATAACTAGCAGTGACTAATTTGTTTGGCGCAAAAAAATGATTAAGAACTCCACAGAAATACATTGTTTCTTGCAAAAAATCAAGCCTTACGGGTATATCAATTTTCGTGACGCACTAAGGCTTACTTAGAGGCCTAAGGCTTACTGATTAAGGACCAAGGTTGCAAGTTTCTTTGGGCTAGCTGACGATCTACCTACCGCCTTTTCGAGATTAATCATTTAGAAATGCCACGCTAGAGCAGGCTTCATTGTCGTATGAAACACGGTGCCCACTGAAAATTTCTCAGTATAGCACAGAACTTTCATTCGCACATTTTGACAACTACCGTATATATTCGATTGTAGGCAGCGTCTTATACATTTTTCCATCATTTCGTTCGGCTTACATTTTTCTTCTTTGGCTGATCGAAAGGTCTAGATGACGCCCAGTCTTTCCTTTGCTTCGTTTTGTTGACCAAACTCTCTTTTCGCTTTATCTTTTATCTTTCAGCATCACGTGCACACGTACTAGCTCCGTCACAGGAGGAATTGTGATGAACAGAAGGCAGTTACAGTGGTGTGAGCATCATTACCAGGGTTGCCAATTAAACATGAAACGTGCTTTATACGAAAGGACCTCAGAGGCTTAGGTAAACTACGTTCAGGTGCGGCTTACAATCAAGGGCGGCTAAAAATCGAGTAAATGCAGTACCCCTATTTTTAAAATAATACCTGTTGTGAAAACTGTCAGTGTGTTGTCCCACATTTTTTGTGTTTTCAATTCACTGACGACCGCTCCAACTACGTCATCCATCGCTGTTACCATGGCAGAATAAATCCTTCGGTTTTTATCCGTTACGTTTGCATACATATCAATGTACTTCTGTGGCGCTTGCAAAGGGAAATGGACTGACTGGAAAGCCAGGTACAGAAATAAAGGCTGTGGATTCAAATGTGAAATGTTAAACAGTGCAGCAACTTCTGATGCACGCAGTCGGTACAAAACGGGCAGACTACAAGTCAATTTCTAATCAAATTAGTCATTCAGCTTGCGGCGGGTACCAGCGTAGATTTAAACCATTATTGGCAAAGGCTGTGATGTAAATTCGTATGTCTTTTTTTAATTAATACGCACCATCTGAGTTTTTTCGCTGAGACATATCGGTCATTTGTCCCATAATAGTATTAAACTCGCCGCAACAACACTCACTAGCCAACGTTTTCGAACATTATTAACGAACTGACTTAATTTTTTTCGGTCATTCAAAAAACTTTCGGTCTGTGACCGAAAAAAAATCAGCACACCATAGCTTTAATGACAACTTTCCCAAGTCTCTGTTGATTTTCCTATGGAGAAAATATCTCTGACAGTCATCATGCAACGACTCAACTTCAAATGCCTCGAGAAGGAAGCAATACACTTCTCTGTTTTCTGCTTTTTCATGCGGAGATCAATTCCTTCTGGGTCTACGGGAGTAAATTAAATTAAGTTTGACGCTTCTTGGATGCCTTCCCTTCGTTCCCGCAACAACCGAGAATAACGACAGTCGTATCAGCACAAGCATTTCGGTAGCATTAAAAAATCAGAATTTTTTCATAGATAGTGGAAAATCTACTATTGTCCTATCACGAACGTATTTTATTCTTTGCTGTCCTCGTGGCTGGTTCGTAGTAAGCTGTTGCGCCAGAGTGTTGAACCTTAGGAGCAGAGCCTCTTGCACATACCTTGTAAACATAAGTTTAAAATTTTGATGCAATATAGTTTCGGGCAAAAACATTCTGGGGCCACCAACGTCTTATTCAAATAGAACTTCGTAGTTGACATGCATGCCAAAGCAACAGATGAAACCGAAAGATTTATTATGTTCAGCTAAGGTGACGGCGATGCGTTTGAATAAGACTTCAGTGGCCGATGAGCGTGTTTTCGCGCGAAATCATAATTGCACACAAAATTAACGCCCAGTTTCACCAGATATTTGTATGCCTTGCAACCTTGTTTTTTAATCGTTTTTTCAATCGGTGTTCCGCGGAAAATCAGCTATCCCGCAAAAAAACTGTCGACTATCACCGGTTTGAATCTTCCATATAATACGAGAGTACAAGGTGCTCCGTGGCTCAAAAAAGGTTAATGAACGTTGATTCACAGTATAACTAAATCTCAATGTTACATCCAGAGATTTCAGTGTCCTTAGGTCACTTACTTTTGTCTTGTCATGCGTTTGAATTATTTCAGTGGCTCGTTTCTGATACAAGTAAGTTGAGTAGGTGTCATTAGCACTCCAGTCTGGCTTGTAGTTGTCATGGAAATCTAAACCAGAAAATTTCCCGCTGTCTTCCCAACCAGCCAAAAATCCTTTAACCATCTTTGTGTAGTAATCTTGATTTCCACAATAATACCCTGCAGACAAAACCAACACTAAGGCAATTTGCAGCGGAGTCAAGAAGTTGAAAGATTACCTCTCAAACCATTTGATAACAACACATAATAACACAAAAAAGATCTTAATCGTTCTTTATCGTATCTTCAATAAAACCCTGAAAGTCATCGAAACATCTTTGCTACTTACTTCAGTGTTTTCAGAAGTTCTGACGGCGTTTCCGAAACGAAAAAGTCCACAGGAAAAATATATGAATGCTTTTCAAGCTTACATTCAAGCACAAAGACAAACAAGTTTAAACAAACAGTAAGAAGTCAGAAAGCCATGTCTGCCACACAAGAGATTTTAGGACTGCACGTCGTGAAGACGCCGAAGAACGGTGAACTCAAAACAATGTCTAACCTTCGGTGTAGTCACTGAGAGCAGTTCTATTTTCCATTGTATTTTTTTAGGATCACACAGTTGCGCACGCAATAAACAACTCGTTAAAAGCACTTTGGAAGGGAAAGGTGTTGTTAAAAATCAACTTCACGTTTTTCTTTGATTGTCCTTTATCAGGTAAAAACATTAGGTCGAGATGCAGATGTTATTACAGATACTTGACTCTTTCAAAAGGGTTCTACCTTTGCTGGTGCTTTCTGGTCGCATGGCCGGACCACTACAGTCTATATGCTTTATTGCGAAGAATCTACTCGATGCTTAGTGAGTAACTAACTTTACTGCTACTTCGTGCTCGTTTCTTACATACAAAATAAATTCTTCGAAAAGCACCGCTCTTTCATTCATTTTTCAATAAGCGACAATACTCTCGGATGGGGATAAAGACAAATTTAGAAAAAGAACTTTGTGATGCTTGAAACCTCGTGTATCGCAATTGCAGAGCAATACTGCGCATATTCTAACCATTCGAGTGTCAATATTTTCTGTCTTCTGTCAGACAAAGCCACTTAACTAAAGTTACCACACTCTTGCAACGCGCCATTGCTTATTTACAGTGCACACAGAGATGAAATTTTTCAACTTATTTTTTGTTTTGTTTCTGCAGAACCACAAGTAGCCTAGACTTAGAAAAACTAATTTACGGCAAAACAAAAGTTGGAGATAACACAATAAGTGAAAAGATGAGTGAAACGACATTAAAGTTTTGTCACGTTGACGGAAATGCCAAGTGCTATTTATTTACCACAGCTTTCCTTTTAAAGTTACGTGTGTTGTCGTTGGTCTCCAACAAGATGAAATTGGAGCGTAATATTCGACAAGGTATCACGCATGTAATCCTTAACATCCAACCAGTTAAATTTTCCTGTTGGTTGCAGCCAAGGCTGATATTTCGGACTCGCATACATTTGTTGTAGCAGAAGCAAGTACAGCAGCCATAGCTCTTGCTACCAAAAAAGAAAATCGCCAATGCTTTCAACGTTATGATGGCTTATACTGTGTTCTCGGCGTTCGTACGTTGCTCTTTCTTTGTTCTGTGCCAAAAGCGCGCATTCCTGATTAGTGAGCCTTATGTAAGGACTTGTAATTGAGTCCAGGGCGTTGCTGGTTCGATTTGCCGCTTTGTTCGTTGAAGTTGAAATTTTGTCGATTAAAGCTAGAAAAGTCAAAGCCGATGTTTTGCTAGCTCTCGTCTCTCGTCAAACGTTTTCATTATCCAACTGCACAGACCCCTTAAAACGCTTCCACGAACTCTTGCACCCCACTTTAACAACTCTTGACAGACGTAATACCTCTTTCTTTTGTAAACTAATATTCCCTTCATAGCAAATTGGTAAAATTCATGTTAGAGACTCTGCTTAGACCAGTGGTCCCGAAACTTGCTCGAGCCGTTACCCAAACCAAGGTAGCGACGATGTCTTACCCTCAATATTTCGCAGTGATCATAATGCAGAACATTGTGGTTTTTTGGATCCGCGTTACCCCCCGAAAAATCGCATATTACCCCGGGGGTAATTTACCCCCAGTTTGGGAACCACTGGCTTAGACGAAGAAAGGAAAACCACTCTATCCGCATAGAGGAAGCGCTGCTTTAAGTGGTTTGCGACTCAAAAGTTATGAGTACAAGCAAGTGATCATACAGGTTCCAACAATGACACAATTGCCGACACAGCTGATTGCCCATCCTATCCAATTCATATAGATCAGCACTTGTCGACGTGGTCCTGGTCCTCACCATTTTTAGGTGGCGTTTTAATATCTCAGAGGAATGCTGGTTGCGTGAAACTCCATCAGGCGTTGCGAAGGTTGGAGGAGGTTTTACCAAATATATTGCTGCAACCTCTCCGGTGGCGTTGCGCTGTTCACCACGAACGGAAGGCGCGCGAAGAACAACACCATATATCAGGCGCGAACAAGCAATAATAGAGTGATCTCGATGGTGTGATGTTGGTGAGTGACTTCTAATAATTTAATGCTTGTGAACCTGGTGAACAGGTGATTGTGCTTGCTAACAGTGACGACGAGAGTGATCTCGTCGGGTGAACTCTATTGTTGCTTGCTGCCACAGTGCGAAGCTTTGCGCACTTGCCGCTCGGGCTTTCCGATCGCAACAATAAAAAGGTATGTACGCATCGTGCTTGCACTCATAATTTTTGAGTCGCAAACCACTTAAAGCAGCGATTTCAAACCAGTGAATGTGGCCCCATGACCTCCAATAAGAAAACGAAGATATTTTTCGTACAACCGTGGTGAAGGCCTCTACTCTTGGCTCCTGGTTGAGAAACTTCGTCTTAAAGCAATTGATTCAGCCACTACCACAGACATTCTCATCCTCTACATTTATGACATAAGCATAGTTTGCGCTTTCTCCGTCAATCGCCGTATCACATAAGCATAGTTTGCGCTATTTCCGTCAGTCGTCGAAACTGCAACTGTGCCGATCAAGCATTACTTGAAAGTTGCGGCTACCACAAAGGCCTCCACTCCATCAAGCTTTCATGTTCAATAGTGAGAAGTTTGCTTTCTCGAACCAGGGAGTTTTGGATAGTTTTCTGCAGGAATATTGCAGATTCTTCAGCAGCAACCTTAGGTCAGGTCAGTAACCAGGGTTGCCGTCCCCCCTAGAAAAATTTGTTGGACATAGTTTAAAAAATTTGGGCTGCTTTCAGGAAACTCTTTGCCCCCCTGGTATCCCAAGCTGGTTACTGGCCTGCCATAGGCACTAATCCAGCGACTATTTAAAGTACGTTTTCAATGTCAGTCTTTGCTAATACGACACCAATGGGAACTGTTGTCAAAACACACTGTTCAATAAAGCAATGAAATCATCCCGCTTGAAGAAACACTGGACAAACAAAAAGAAATACAACACCTGAAGGAACAAGTAGATGAGATTTGAGTTGTAAAACTCAAAACTTAAGCAAGTTGTTCAGCAAAACAACCACGTAGCAGCAGTTTTGGAAAAAGGTGACCAGTTGAAGGAGGCAGGACTCGTAACCAAAAGCAATATCAGAAAGTTTTGCTACAAACGATCCATACTCATATTCTTTCATATGTGTGCTCTTGTTAGTACCATGTATGCACGCATACGTTCAAAACGTTCTACTCCATTGTGTGTGGATGCATACTCCATTGTGTGTGGGTGCATAGACTTTTAACACTAAACACCATGTACACAAGAAATTGGTGCTTTTTCTTGCTTTTCACTTTTTTAGGATAGAAGTTATGGATATTTGAGGTAAAGAACGTAGTTAAAAAGTATTAGAAATGGATAAGTGTGAGAAACTAGGCCAATGGAGTCTTTTGAAAAGCAAAAGGCATTTCTGCTCCAAAGTGCCTCACCCTTTGTCCATCTACATCAGTGGTGCCCAACCTATTTTGTCCTAAGATCTACTTTTCAAGAAGCCACACTCCCGAGATCTACCAGTCCAGTGTCAACATCACAAACCCATTCACATCGTTTCCAGCCAGCAGTGGCTATTTTCACAATACTTCTCTATCTTTGAATGGCTTATTGTGTTTTCCAAGGACGTGACAGACGCGATAGGAAGCAATAGTTACACCCTAACACTGGGTTGTGGGGTTTAGTGAAGATTGACTGCCTTGCTGGGTGCTGCAAGCTGTCCTTTCAAGTCTTGAATTTTTGTGGCATGTAAAAGCGTTTGTCCAGGGAAATCATCTCATAGCTCTCGTGTCGTGTTTTAAAATGATGCTCCAACTTCCTTGTCTTTGTCAGCTCTACCGTTGCATTGCAGGTCAAACAAACAGGTTTTGAATGAGAATAAACAAAAATGATCTTCCTCCCATTTGGAGTGGAAATGGTAGGTCTAGGCTCGTTTCGTCTCAGCTATGTTAACGTACAAAAAATAACCACTCTGATGGCTAGCTGCTAGTATGGATGCAATAACGTTTTGTAGGACGGGCACAATTGAAAGCTCAAAAGCTTTCAGTTGTTTGAAGGTAGTAGCCTTCAATGGTGCCTTATGCACAAATAGCCAGAAACATTTCTTACAAAAATACAGCTTATCCTTAGTTAGCAACATACCCAAACATGTACAAAAACACACAAAAATCATTGTTGGCTTCCTGAGCACTGCACATGCTAGCATCTGCAACCATGTGCGTCAACTTTTCTGCGAAGCGCCACCCTCTAATCAACACAGTAAATTGAGGATATGTGCTCACATACCCTACACACACAGTTTTCAAATGTGTTGGTCTTAATGCTCACTAACACAACACGTGACATATACTAAACTAACAGCTTTCCTTAGTCTCAGTAACCAGCACATCACTTTATCCTGCCATCATGGCATGTGGCTGGTGACTGCAGGAGACGTACATTATGAGGGGTTATTAAAAAGTCACAATACCAAGTGCTGGGCTAGGTTGCCTCAGCAAGGAAATTTTTACAACCATTATAAGTCAAATATTAATTAGTCGCCACTGTATAAAAGAATTATTATTTTTCCAACAGTTCTCGTCGTCGACTTGGGACTAGTCTGCGGTCTACTGGTAGACTGCGATCGACTGGTTGGGCACCACTGATCTACATACTTGATTTCTGTGCACATATAGTAGAAAATCAGCTAAGAAACAAGAATGCAATTAACAAAACAGACAGTATTACCATAGTGTGAATCAAACCCTCTTGATGTGGGAAGGCATTCATACTTGCAAAAGCCTAGATGCCACTTTCCAACAGCATGAGTTGAATATCCTGATTCTCTCAGCTTTGCAGGCAAAAGTGTTTCATCAAGTGGCAAGCAATGAGGCTGGGGTGCAAACAGCACACTATGCTGGAGTCCAAAGTGAATCTGCAGGAATACAACCCAAGATGTACTGATCCTGGTAAAGCAGTCCACCAGTCAACAATCCTTATGTGAAATATGATTTTACAGAAAAACCATGGCAGTGAAGAAACTATGTCACCCATACACAATTTCCACACAGAAAAAACACATCAACCTTCTAAATGACTGAGATGTTACAGGAAAACACATTTAGTTCTGCCATTCTGTCACTAAACCCAGATGATTCGCTATTGGGTAGTTACCCTTACTAAAACACCTTTTTAACGTTCATATACACTCTTCATGCCCCTTTCTTTGTGGGATTGCTTTCTTTAAAAATATGAACAACATAACGGTCAGACCAATTCATATGGTCTGCTTTTAAGACTGTCCTCTTCACGAATTTCATTCTATATTGCATTGCTACAATAAGCTGTGTGGATGTTGTTAAAATTTACCAAAAGGTTCCATTCCTTCTTTAGCTCAGAACAGAAAGATTTTCAAACAATTTAGTACTTCAAAACTTAGTTACAACTATACAAATTTTTACTTTCCTTTGGGGTGTGTGCTATATGCTATCAAAGGTAAAATAAACTAACAACAACGATTATTGCTAAAATGGAGATCAAGAGGCTAGCAACTTTTGCCTTCTTACTGGTAAAGCAAATGTAGCATGAAAGAGCATTTTTATTACGTAAGAATTGAAGGCTATATAGGTTTACTGTGCACTTCCAATGAATCCGCCTGCCATGGTGTTATTCTGTGGTAGCCTGCTCTCTCGTTATTGCAAGCCAGTAGTTACCAGCAATTCTTGAAATTGTGCTATACCAGAAAATTTTTTTCTATCAATTACAGATGGATCTACCACTTATATTCATATAACCTAACACAGTTGTACAGCTGCAGGTATCCATATGAGAATAAATATCCCACAATCTTCTGGTACAGAAAGTGTTAACATTGAAGACTAGAAAGACTCACATGGATAGAAAGAAGTTTCGTTTTGCAGGTGCTTAGTGTGATATCACCAGGAATTGATATTAGACTCGCAGCTCAAAACTTTTGTTACCTCAGCAGATGAATTTACAGGTTTCGTGACAATAACAAAAATACTGGGCAACATTTCAATCACGACTATTACAAGTGATTGACATGACTGCGGTGACTTCAGCTGCCTTTGATGTGCTTATGTGCTTGTGACAGTCGGTGGCTGTGTTTGATATTACTGACATTTTTGCACATTGGCCATCAGTATGACAACATGCTGGCTGCCTGTGAATTTCAAGTATATACTGTATGGGAATTTCACGACAATTTGAAGTAACTGCAGCTGAACACCCAATAACCAGATGACTTTTTCTGGCTTGGTTAACTGGTAATGAATGTGTTAAGATAAGAATATGTTTTTTTCCACTGTACCACTTAGTTGTCAATTTGTCTCATCTAGCCACCTATTTCGCGAAGCTTTAAAATTCTTTTCAGATGAAGTAAATTTTGCCCATGATGCCATTGACATACATTTTCAAACATTAATTACGCTAATAATTAGTCTGTAGAAAGCATGCACTCACCTGATATCTTCCTGTCATCAGCTGTGATCTGCTTGGTGTACAGATGGGTTGAACATAATAATTTTCCAATATAACTCCATCAGCAGCAAGCTAAAGTATACCCAAGATATTTCCTGGTCACAATAATAGTTACAACAAAGACGAACAATCATGGAAAAGAACAACAAACATTGCTGTTTTTAATGAAGATGGGTTAGGTAAAAATATTGAACACACAAGAATTAGAATTCAATATTTCAACTATAAAATAGTAGTAACATAAAGGAAAACTACTTGCTTTAACAATATTATTGATATAACCCTGATTTTTAAAAAACACAATCTAAATTAAAAGCTTTTATGGGATACCATTGGCTACAGTTAGTTGTGACTTTGCATGATTCTACCAAATATCTTTCTTTGTATATACTGAAAGAGTTTCAGTATACTGAAACAAGATTAGCCAAACCAAACATAAAAAACAAAAGCAATGTTGAATACTCAGTCTACACAAAACAACTACCTTGTTAATGTGTGGAGTGGAAATTTCAGCCCCATGGTAACCCACATCGTGATAGCCAAGATCATCAGCAATCATGAAAAGTATATGAGGCTGTGCTGCAAACACAACCCAGAAGTTTCCCAAAAGTGCTAAAGGAAGTAACAACAAGTTCGTAATCATTATCATCCCTATCATATGCTAGCAGGCCTGCACTTGACAAACAAAAGCTTACACAAGGCATTCACCACATTGAAAAAAGAAAAAATACATTACATAAGATCAAGGCAGTGTCTATTTTGCCACCGATGGCAACAGCACAAGGCTTTGTAGAAAGGAAGTAAATATA
>JGI24159J19872_10004343_pt1 | contig 18013 bp, 10 predicted proteins | sample Ectturendosymbi4_FD_19872 | JGI IMG/M metagenome (IMG submission 19872) | reverse complement strand
ATCACTGCAGTTCAATTTGCAATGCACTGATGATGATAACAGGAGTTATCGAAATGTTTGCAATATGTCGTTTGTATCGTTTTCTTTGGCCGTGATTTTCATTATCAATCATTTGAAAATTCCCAAAAAGCATTGCGGGCCTCGTGTTTGAGACCCCTGCTTTGGAAGAAAGGATACACTGAGCAATAAAAAACGAAGCATATCGTTGGTAAAACAATTGACAATTTGGCTTAATTTTGGTTACCACACGTCCCGATTTTTCAAATGCCTCAAATTTCGCTGCTAAAATCTGCGCCCGGAAAAAGCATTAAAAACTGACATAAGCAGGCCCGCAACCAAGCGCACCAACCGCAACCAAGCGCATCAACCGCAACCAAGCGCATCAACCGCAACCAAGCGCATCAACCGCAACCAAGCGCATCAACCGGGCAATTGTTCCCCCGATATTTAAAAAAACATGTTAGTTGTTAGGAACAAAAGTTACAATAATTTCTAATTTCCCCCCGAAAATGGTACAACGACAAGTTACAATCATTTTGCCCTCCACCCCCCGAAAATGTCAACTGGTTGCCTCCGGTCCTGGACACAAGTCCAGAATACAGCTGTAATGTAGAGAGTGCTTAGAACAAACAGTCAAAAACGGTCTAAAATAAAAAAACAGCGCCGTACTCTGCGCAAAAGTTCGCAAAAACCTCGCCGCATCGAAGGTGTTAAAGTTTCTTCTAGAAAGTCTCTGCTGAATTCCGTGACAGGTGGTAACTGTGACTGTCGGGAATGCCTTCCAAATTTTTCCCACTCAGAAATGGTAGCGCTAGCTTAAGACATCATTCCCTGATGCTGTGTACGCTGTACCTGTTGCAGTTGGGGCTGACACTGTTGACACCAGGTCGCTGCACAGCGGTGTTGACCATGTTCTTCCATCGCAAAGGCTGTGAGTGTAGTCGAGAGATGTTCCGCCGATAGCGGCCTGGGAAGAAAATGAACTAATTGAATCACAGCGACTTTCACTTAAGACTGTGGTGCACAAAAAGCAGGTTTACATTAAACACTTTACAAGCTTATTAAATAGGCCAGTGACGTAGCCATCCAGAAATGTTCGGAGGGGCCACATATTTTGACTTTAGGCGAGTAAAAGTATTTGCTTTGGGACACCGCCTCTCGAAGCACAAAACGGAAAGATATTCTAAAAATTTTGGAGGACATGGCCCCTTTTGCCCCTCTCTAGTTACACCTATGAATAGGCTACCATATCTCCACAATTTATCACACAAAAGGAGGGCGCCTGTTGCTGGCAGCCACTAGCTGCATAGAATGCAGGGTTGCAGAGTCGGAGGTAAAATATCCGACTCTGACTCCAACTCCGACATTTCCAAAATTTCCGACTCCGACTCCGTGAAGGGAATGAAATTTGGCTGTTGTTAAAATCAATGGAAATCGTGGTGCACAGCAAGAAACTCTGTTTCAACAAAAGTTTCAAAAGAAATTGTACTATTTCAACAGGAATTCCCAATTTAGGACTGTGATGCAAATGATCCAGTTGGATATCCGGAGTCGGACAAAAAATCCGACTCCTAGTGTTGTCAGGAATCCGACTCCGACTCCACCCAAAAACCTCCGACTTCTTACAACTCCGACTCCGCAACCCTCATAGAATGTTTGAAAAACGTGTGTTGATTGGTGTCAAAGCACTGTTCAAATCGTCACAAAGTCAAAACACACCAACCTAAACCAGCTAACAAGGTGCACTGGTCAGAATACTACTGCAATTTCTTGTAGCCCGTCCCAGAATATTAGCCACTCAAAATCACTCTAAAGTAATAACCATCAGCCGCAACTTGTATTCAAAAAGCAGTTTAAAAACAAAAGAGATATTTTGTCAGATTTTAGCGTCCTCGGACTTCTATTTTTTTTAAGGCGGACATGTCTTCCAAAAGGAGCACGCATGGTAGCCCTAGTACTGAACCTAGCTGTTTCTTGAATCAAATAGTCTGTTGTTTGACACCTTTTCTAGCGACATTCTTAGGCTAGGTTCTCAGACCCCAATCGGCTTTTGTTATTTTGTAGTTGGTGTTCGCCATTGTTTGTGCTTAAAATTGAACTCACATTTCAAACCAAACAGCGTGACGTTCTTCCTAAAGCAGTGATCGGTGAATGGTTGACAGACAACATGCAAAAATAATTGTTGATCGTTTATAGCTTCTGTCAGTAAGTCGCAGGTAATAACAATTTAAGACTTGTTAATTAGACAAAAAACAGCAAAACAGCAAGACAAAATTTTCATCGTCAATGTTGCAATTGATTTACGTAAAATGAAAACACAGAGGCGTTTATCAAATATAATTCACATCATGCTTGTCTGAAAGGATTGAGGCAAAATTTCACATCAACGCGCATCGCTTTGTATGAAACAAAGAATTTCGATCTTCTGTTAATGTGAGGAAAGCAAAGCATTCAAATTACCTGCACTGTGGCTTTTGGGATCCAACATATAGACGTCAGGAACTTTTCTTTGTGAGTCCAGCCCAGAAATGAAACGGCGTTACCGGCGACAGTCAAACGGATTGTTAAACAAATTATCATGCAAGCAATTGCCAGACCTGTTGTAGAAAAACATAAAGTGTAAACAAAAACAATCATTTTCATCACAATTTTGCAAGCAAACTTGTTACTTAGGTTTCAAGAATGTTTGAACTGTCTCTTATTCTTAATTCTCTTTTGATCTGAACCAAGCTTTGCCACCAAACGTAAAGGTAAAACAAAAATCACATTGTTTCGGAGTTTTTCTTCATCTTTGCTAAAAGCATAGCGATTCACAGGCGTACGAGGCGGGAGGGGTTGCGGTCCCTCCCGACTTGAAAACTTTCAGGGCAAACTCTGTTTTCAGGGCAAGCGCTGGTTTCCCAAACATCCTGAATGATAAAAAATATATTCAATACAGAGAAAAACTTCAGGGCAACCGCAAGTTGCTCAAAAATCCTGAATGATAAAAAATATATATTCAATACGTGAATTCAGGGCACACTCTGTTTTTCAGGGCAAACCCAAGTTGCTCAAAAATCATGGAGGTTGAAAAAATTTTCAATGCAATGTATTCAGTGTATAATCACTTGGGGGTGATTCGTGTAATTTGGGCTAGTGTAGTGTGTAATCAAGACCAAAGTCGTTACGGACCAAGCTCTCGTTTTCTGTAAAAATCGAACAATCGGATGTCGGTAGGTCAACAGCTTGATATAAGAATTCGGTAACTTTTTCTTTGTTCGTTTTCGAGTTTGCGCTGGGTAGAAGTGCAGGGTGTTAAGATGATAGATTTTTTGAATAACAAGAGTTTTAATGCCAGGTTTTTCGTGCTTTTTGATTATTTACAGGGCAAATTTTTATTTTCAGGGCAACTTGTTTCCGGCCACCAGTAAAATGCCTTCCCGTACGCCTATGTAAGGATTCATGTATTTTTTTGTTACGCATGCAAAGCATCTACTAGAACCTCAAAATGCCAAAAACAGTCACTGCTTTTTCATGAATAATTTTTTCAATTGCTCGGAAAACGATATTTTGTCAATGAAGTTATAAAAATTCCTTTTTCACGGACCTTTGTTCGGTTGAAACGTTTGCGAAACCGAATGATTACAAAAACTGCTTGCTTCAAAGTCACATCTGCCCTAGAGACTGACCCAAACTGTTGGAACGCTCAGTAAATAGTGAGTTTAATGCAGAAAATAAACGCTGTTACTTGCCTTCATTCGCAAGATTCGAAAATACATCTATCGTTAAAATGCTTAAGGAAGTGTGTTTTTTACAATTTTACCTGCAGAAGGTTTTGTGAAATGTGCGTTGCCAAACATTGGACATAAAAACCCGGCCAGATGCAATTAAGGGTGATTTGTGCTTTCTGTTTTTCTTGTGATCTCAGTATTCTAGTTGTTTACCAGTGTTGACTGCATTTTCATTAATGTGAACGATTTGGGAGAAAGACGGTTTAAGCCGGAAATCAGATATATCTCTAAAAATATGATAATTTGAACTTGCTTTAGAACAGAGGTTCCCAACCTGGCGTACATGTACCCCTGGAGGTACATTTGTCTATCTGGAAGGGGTACATTTATTGTACAGTCACAACAAATTAACTTTGAGACATAAAAATGGAATCTACCTTGTAGTTCCAAAATTCTAAAAGTTCCATTAAAAAATCAGTAGATTTTTGTTGTAAGCTCATCTGTCGAAATGTTGAAGGGGTAAAAATTCAGAGAAAGGTTGGGAAACCCTGCTTTAGAACAACATGAAATCATACTGCGTCTTTTTCCTCGTGCACCTTGTCTTCACATCGTTAAACGATGCTAATCCACAGTAACATCATTTTGCAAAGCGCATCCGCGCAAAGGATAAAGCACTGCACTTAGCACCGTCTAGTGGTGTCATTATCTGACTTGTCGGAACAGTGAGGTAGTCTCGAATCACTTTAAACCAAAATTTTGCTTCAGTTCAAACAGTTGTGTTAGCGGAGTGGTCATTTGTTGGTTTTGGGTTATGCAGGCAGTACTTCGAATTACCGGACATTTTCTACCTAAGATGCATATCACTACTAGAGAAACAAGTCTTCAAAATTTGCATGAACGATGTTTTACCAACTGTATGGGCCGTCATTTGGCTGAGGTTGACATTCGCTCCTGTAAGGCCAAACAGCAGTGGTTGAAAGAGGTACCACAGCGCTTTGTAATTGTGTCCAACAGCTTCCTGCACAAAACATTGAAACAATGCATGGAGAGAGGAAATATAAATAAACTAAACTTTCTCCGTCAATGTTTTCAACACAATTCAAATTACAATTACTGTAGCGCAAAAGGTAAATAGTGCTTTTAATTTTCGGTTCACGTTTCGTTTCAAATTATTTTTATTCAACAAAAACAAAACTTGTCTGCGCAAGCTTCAAGTGAAGAACTAAATCAAAAGAATGACAAGCTCATGGATACAAATGCATAGACCAAATGATTTGCCGAGCACATTGAAGAACAAATTGCGTTTGTGTAAAAAATAAATTGCGCTTATGCAAAATGGTATTTTGCATCGATGTTAGGTTCGAATCAATATACACGCCAAAAGGCATTTTGATGATAAGTCATATTTTGAAACAATTATGCCTTCACTCCAGGAATTTTAAAAATTGTTTTTGAAATATGAAACCATCTTGTTTCGACTTAAAGTTAGATCGTGAAGAAGTTGATAATGTCTTCCAGAATTTTAACCACAGACAGGACAAAAAGAATTTCGAAAAAAGGGGGCTTCAAGCAAAACAAACTAGAAAGACAAAACTTTGAATGTACAGAATGTGATTTATCTCTTAAGTTAGAGATTGGGATCTCAACTTTTCGGAAAAGAGAGCACTTTGTTTTTCATACTAACCATTTGCTCTTTCGGCCAGCCGATTGAGGCCACGAACGAACATGTAAGCGTCCCCAAGGTCCCAGAACCAGACACGTCGATGATGTTGGTCATGAAAATGAGAAACCACGAGGTCCCAACCAGCAGCACAGTGCGATCACGAACAATATTGTGCTGAAAAAGCGACCCGAAGTCTTCAAAAGTTTATAAAAATTTGCAGATTGCGCAAAACTAACTCAAAATTGCGGTTTTTGCAAATGTTGAGTGGAGACAGTGTCTGTTTTTTTTGCTATGATTTCTACTGTTGTACATCATGCGGAGAAAATGCGCGGACGTTCCTTGCGATATTATGTGCAATGGAAACTGCTTTTCGTTTTTAACGTAAATAGAAAATACTTTTACGAGAAAATACTGAAACGTCTCTGCAAATACACTTTCAAATGCATCTATCAGTTAAGAGGTACCTGTCTCGGATCAGGAAATATCCACATCATTATGCCACAGAAAATTCCAAAAACAAGTCCAAAGAAGATTTCGAAAACAGCAGTCAATAGATCGTAACCAATTCCTGAACACCAACAAATAGCATCACGTTAACTCATACTGAATTTTTAAGTGACTGACCATAGTAACTTCACCATATTGGATTATTGTTTCAGTAATTGATCATAGTAATTCACCATACTGAATTTAGTAATTGACCTTAAAGTAATTTACTATAATAAAGAAATTGAACATACAGAATTATCGAGTAGTTGAATAAGTTCTGACAACCGAGATCCTCAAATTTTATTAAGTATGTTGTACCAATGGTATGCGTCGTGGTATGATAAATGACCTTTATAGAACTTACCTTAACAATAGAAAATAGTTCGTCTTTGTTGAAACCAGCAGAGATCCAACTTAAATATTATAAAATGTGCTGTTCCTCAAGGTTCTAGGTTGGACCAATGATCTTTCTAATCTGACTTGTCAGCAGTAACTAAATGCAAGTCTTGCTTCTTTGCTGACGATGCCACTCTACTGCTCTCACATTATGATACAACACATTNAAACTAAACTTGGAACTAAAAAAATTCAACATTGGACGAGCGCAAACAAATTCACTNTATTAATTNCACAAAAACATAATTCATGCTCTTTTTCAAAAATTCACCTTTAACCGCCCCATTTAACCAATCTTGCGGTAGTCTCGCAAGAGAACAAATTCGGAGTGGTAGATACCGAGTAGAGATGTTCGCAGTTGAATGAATGTACATATCGCTCATGTTTGGGTTAAAAAGTTGCCTGTGGTAGCGCTACACTGAATAGTTAAAGCCCTGTATAAATGCGATCTACTTCGTCAAACCTATTTCTGTATTGTAACCTGCGCTATGCAATACTAACCTGGAACGCTGCAAGTGCAAAGTGCAACCTTGTTAGATAGCGTAATTAAAAATAATCAAGCCATACTTGTTGTATGTACACATCTAACAACAAATGCCCATAAAGAACATGCACTTTTCCACGAATATTTTTGAGATAAAAACATTTATAACCGCTAGCTTACAAAATACATGTATAGCATCTGTGACCAAAGGCTATTAAAAAAAATCACTGAAAATCATGAACTTGTATCAATCTATCGCAATTTTTGCACACGACCACTTGGTAAAATGATGTTAATCATTCCTTTTCGCAAATCTGTAAAGCAAAAGCATTTTTGTGTTTACAGTGGCTCTAAGCTTTGGAATACTATTCCGAAAGGTTTATCCAGTAGACCATACCGTACTTTTACGAAATAATATAAGCAGGTGCTTTTTCAAATATAATTTACATTTCCTCTCGTTATATAAGTGTCCAATTCTATGTTGTTAATATCAAAAAGTTGCCGCATCTGACTACCATTAGTTCGACGCTAGCTGGGCCTTATCCACCGTTGTTTGTTGTAATTAGTTCGATGCTTGCTTGCCATTATGCAGCATGGCCTGTTGTGGTTCTCGTGTTTCCGTTCCTGTTAATTTTTTTCTCTTTGCTCTTTTTTTGCGTCAATCATGCTTTTCGATCGACCTTCTTTTGGTATTTTTAAGGTTTGCCTGACTGTTGACGTCACAGTCAATCTTCGCGTCCATTTCTTCGAAAAACGAAGTGTTTTACACCACACGTAAAACACGATTGATTGACCGATCGATAGCAATCACTTCTTCCTTGCTTTTGTTCCCTACTTTAAGCTGCAGGCAACATTCTATCAAAGCAAGCATTTCCAATTTCTCGGCCAAGGTTATCAACTCGGATTTGCAAACGGGTCCTAGGACATGAGAGTTCGCTAAAAAGTCTGTGGGTTACAAAACCTCTTTTGGTTTAGCGGCTAATGATCTGTACCAGGTACGCTTTGATTTTAGTTTTAAATCTGCATCAAACGTAACAGCTTTCCTCAAGTGTGCTTGAGATTATAAAAAGTTCAGCGCATGTTTGCTGTTAGTGCGCACTATAAGAAATGCAGTCGTTCATCATTAGGAGACCGTCCTGTTCAATAGAGATGCAGTCGCATAACATTAGTAAAGTATGGCTGTACTTGTATCCATGGACTTCGGAAAGGGGGAAGAGGGCTTTGGCCCCCTGGACATGGAAATTTGACATTTTCCTATTAAATGTTTTGCAAAAAGGGTTGCTTTCGTAGTTTCGAGTGGACAAAATGAAATTTCACCACTTTTGGTCCCCCTTTTGGAGACAATCTTTTGACTACCCTGGAAAAAATCCTTCCGACGTCCATGCTTGTTTCTGTGTAAAGTTTTTTGCCTTATAGAAGATTTAAGTAACATACGTTTTTCTCTTCAACCTTTCACTAAGTCTTACGCCGTGTGCTCCACTAGACACTCCTACTCAGTAGTTTTGGATTAAAAAATTTCAATAAAAATGTTGTTATCCTGAGAACAAGCTTTTAAGCAATTTGCCCAAAGCGGGTCGATTACCTCCGCTCGAAAAAGCGACTGTCAACAGAATGTTGAAACCGTTAATGGCAATGATATCATCAATAGAGGCTGCGGCCATCAGTAGAGTTGGAACACCGTGAGCAACCTGCAATTAGAGTATAAAGCGTTGCTAAATTGACAGAAAATTGTCCAGGTCAAAGGTCAAAACAGCAGTATGCTACTCACGCCCAATCCCTGAGCTTGGAACCTGATCATTGAGGGTACGACGCAAGCTGGGGCGACAGCGCCGCACACAAAGCTGCAAAACACAACTAGTTCTATTATATACGGACGCTCTCGCAGTGCATCAAACCGAAAAAGTCGTTTGTATTTGTTTTCACCTATCACTGCATTATTTTTGTCATTAAATAAATGTAAAACAATCACCAGATTAAATACCAGTGATATTTATTTTTCTAGTTACGCGTAACATGAACTTATTCATCACAAATGACTAGTCGAAGATTTGCCCGCGGCCAGGCCCGTAGCCAGGTTTTAAGGTTTTGGGGAGAAAATACATATTTAGGGGGGAAATACTTTTTTATATTATATTTTCTAATAAAAAAATTTCTGGTCATAACAAAATTTGGGGGCACAAAAAATTTGGGGACATTGCCTCCGAATTGTCCCCGTGCCGTGGCTACGGGCCTTCCCGAGGTGCGTGTTCCAAAATGCTTTACTGCAAAGTTTTTTCACACATGAAACGAACATAAACGATAAAGCTTGGACATAAAACTACGTCTAATTGCAGCTTTATTTTGAGCTAGGTTGACGCAATCCTACCTATGAAGACGTCGATTTTTTTGAACGAACCGATAATAATTTGAGTGATGAAACGGTGACGTGCAACCCAGGCTGACTGTACCCACTAAAAACAGGCATGAGAATCAGACGANCATGCATAGTGTTTTCGAATTTCTTAAAGGAATGTAAAGCAGCTCGTTGGAGATTTTGTTCCTTTGGGAGTTTCCTTNTGCACCAGGCTGGAAATGGTCTACCCCGCAGGAAGGTTCGTGTCTATAAACTGGCAGTAGAAGAATTTGAAAAACAACTTTACTTCTTGTCCATCATCTGCTATTTGGGATACATAATATATGTGTGCTTGACTCATATCTTTATACCTGTATGTATTCAGCTTCCTACTTACCCCAGCATAAATGACCAAACCCACGGAAGGTCGAGAATGAGGTAAGAAAAGATCCCATAACAGCAAGCTTCAATGAGACAAGGAGAAAAGGATAATCGTGGAACGACTGTTTTGAGCTTTCTCATCATCTGCCAAGAATTTGAAGTGAAAGCTTCTCACTAGTAATTTCAAAGTTGTTGTCACCGGCAAGGACCAGCATGGCGTTTACAACGATAACGACACTGCTGCCATTACACAATGCGAAAATAACACCTGACGTTTGCAAAACCTCCCATTCAACAACCTTTTCCTAGAACAGGGTTTCCTAACCCGGGGTGCTAGCACCCCCAGGGGGTTCTAAAATCAATTTCAAGGGGTGCTGGGAAAGGTCACATATGTGGTGGTAAAAGGTAAAAGGAATACGTTTGTCTTTATTTTATCCTTATAGTAACCAGGTGCTAGCCAATGGTAGGGGTGCTGGACTGCTTAGGCGTGACTAAAAGGGTGCTGAGGTAGAAAAAGGTTAAGATGCGCTGTCCTAGAAAATGCTTTGCAATCCCACGTAGGCAAGAATACAGGAGTCCATACATGCTCCAAGATTGCTTGAACAACCAAGCAATGACAAAGAAGCTTTTTGAAATGTGATAATAGCTTATGTTGCTTTCAAACAAACGCTTGCAAAACAATTCACCAAAGCTCATATAAAGATCGGCATACTTATTTACAAAGGATAGAATTTCATGTTTTACAACCTTTTGCTAAAAGTGACTCACTGATGCTCATGCAACGATATTAAATCCAGCGGTTCTAAGAGTCGCAGGTATTCTACAAATTGATAAAAACTTGACCATAATGCAGTGTGTGGTCCTAATCGGATCAGAGCCGGCGAAGGATTGATAGCAGACGGAATTTTCAAATGCTGACCTCCTTGTCTACTTCCACGCCTGCTTCTCCAAGAATTACACCGAGAGCCATCTGACGTAGTGTGAATGACCAATCGGGATCTATCTCCTTCGCCACATTAATGACAGGTACGTTTCGCAGAATTATGCCCATAAACAGGGAAGCTGTAACATGTAACCAGTAGTAATGCTTAAGGTGGCTACACACAGAATCCCGTTACGGCTTACGAACCGGCTTATGGCCAACGGCAGTCTTCACACATACAGCAAGAACACCATCACCGACAACCACAGCAATCAGGCTTACGGCAACCAATTTTAAGTAAGCCGGAAGCCGTTCGAAATCGAGAAAATTCCGCCGGATACGGCCAACGGAGCATGTATGCCGTTGGCCATAAGCTGGTTCGTAAGCCGTAACCGGATTGTGTGTGAATCCACCTTCAGACCTCATAACAGCTCGCAACTAGCCGAAAAACGACCAGTTGCAAGCATTTGCTTGCAATTAGTGTATAGGTTTTTCTATTTTTTTTTTAAATTGACCAACTTTATTTTTTGTAATCGAAGTGTCTTTTATTTTCTGGTCAAAGGAATTTCGTACCAGCAGCAAAGCATGATTCATGGAATGCAATTTTTCATTCAGCGTTTTTTTATTACTTGCATTGTCTCGTAAACACATCACCGTACTAAGTTTCTGGAGTGCAAGTGATAAATAAACTAAAATATTTGATTTGAAAAATGTTTCAAGCGATGGGCTTGCAAATTCCAAGGAAGTTGCAAAATTACTTTTTAAAGATTTTAAGGCAATCCAAACGTTTCTAATTTGAGAAACAAACAGAAAAAAATACAATAATTGTAGGAAGTTGTGCATTATGCGTTTGTAAACACTAGCAAGTATGTGTAAAAATCATTTTATATAACCTCAGCACCATCATTTGAAATCAAGTACAACTTAATGTGTAGAATTGTTTTTTATCAATAATGACATTCAATTCAACAAAAAATAATTATAATTCGATAAAAACGATTTAGATTTACGCACTTCAGCTGTCATGGAATTCATCAAAAAGTGTGAAAAAGTTTTCAGTTTGCTGTTCGTACAGTTCCACACATGTTGCTGCGGGAGTGCATTTTTCAAATACATTTTACTGTAATTGTGGAGCTGGGGAGTTCTGAAGAAAACTTATGGATAAGTTTAAGTTCATAAAATTGTAAGAGAAGCTGCATCATGGAGAAGAATAGCATACAATATAACTAAAAAACTTCCTTACATGCAACCACTTCAATAAAATAATATTTTCTATTATAATCTATACTTTGATCTATTTCAAATGGCAACGCAACTGATACAGCAAAGCTTATAGCACAAAGCAGATTGCTGCACCTCGGTAAGTGCCTGGTCAAGATGTGTCAAAGTTTGAGTGCCGTTTATTGTCAAACCACATTCAAAATTTATAAGCAAATATGGCAGCAGATGCTCCGCATCTGATTTCGGTGAAAGAGTTTCTAGTGTAGATGAAGAAATGAACTTGTGCCGAAGACATCAAACCCACACGTTACAAAGTTAAGCAAAGTTTAGACGTCAGCCAACAAATAAATAAGCTTACCTAGAAGCGGTGGTAGATTTGGCAAACCAAAAGGAAGTGGAATTAAGACAATCAGCGTTTCAGTAACGATTCCAAATAAAAATACCATTATAATACCTGAAATAATAAGCTGTAGTCAGCTATGATAAGTGGCAATAAAATCTGAAGGAAAAAATAGAAAACTACGCTTGACTCAGTTTCGAAAGATGGTGAATATGTGCTGAGAGTAATGCCTCCCCTTTGCTTGGAGTTTTCTGACAATCAAGTAGTCGCACATTCGTACATAAACGTACAGCCTCATACCAGAATAAAAATACTTACTCTATTTTAGTTTCTTTCAAACGCTTAATCAACATCAGGCTTGCCCCTGTAATGAATTTATTTTTCTCGAGTAAAACAAGATCTACACTTTCGAATCTATATCGTAGAGTATTTTTTGTGGCCAGGTAGCATTGTTTCATAATTACAAGTTGTTAAAAGCTTGAATTCAGCAAATGACCACATAACACGTAAATCATCATAAAAATACAGATATTCTTTAAAAGTAGTGTGAAATTTCAACTATTCTAGGTCCCATCTTTCGAAAGTGCGCTTTATTTGCAAAGTACCTGAAAGACAATTTTTCTCATGTCTTGCCTAAACTAACTATAAGAGCAATGAAATTTCATTTCCTGACCACAATTAATAACAAAATTTACGATTACCATTAATTAGTTTGAAGCATTTTCGTTTTTTGCTATAACTACATGTAATCGAAAACATCGCAAATACTTGAGCTCTTTTTCAACCAAGCTAATCTTGGTTTTTCTGCTTTGAAGATTAAAAAAACTGAATACGGTACTTGTTTGAAAGCAGAGGTTCTCAGCAACAGCAACTGCACATTTAATTGTTATTTCCACTATTGTTTGCGATTCGGAATAAAAAGATTAGCAAAGCGTTTTCAGAAGCAAAGAAAAAACGCAGGGTACAAAGACGAAGCTTCAATCACAAAAAGTCGAGACCAAAGAATATCTTTTTCTGACATACACACCCAAGATTTTTGGCAAATGCTATTTCCGAAACCGAAGTTAGAAATATAAGGTTTCATGTGTTTTTGCTTCTTGTTTCTCAAAATGCCTCGACGGACGTACTTGCATCAAGCACTCCAAAGCAACTACCTGTTGGTGATTTGAAGCAAATGTACTGCTGACAGTGCCTCACACACGACATAACATGGTGTTTTGAAAAACAAGGCAGATCACTCCATCTCCCCTGCCGTGGTTTCATTAAAAAATCTTTCCTGAATTGACTGTTCCCAGTGCGAACAGTGGTGGCGAAATGAGCAAAGACTTAGTTGTTCTTCATATCTCCAGGTGCAATGTTTCTAATTTGTATTTACTTACCGAACAAGCTTCCTCCAGGAAGAGAATAACCACCTCCAAGCGCTGTAATGGACCAGAAGTAAGCCCAGAACAGGATTCCCATCAGCACTAAAAGAAAAATGGGTGGAATCTGAGCTTACTAGCAAACCAGCAGCCAGGGGATAGGTAGCTGGCAGAAAACTCACCATACTCGGCCAGAAACAATTACTCTAAACAAATATTTTTCGAAACTTTTTTACACTGTTTGCTTCCGTGGTTATCTTATTTCATTCTACCATGCAATCACAGACCTTACAAATATCTTTGGTACAATACGTGAAAAACTATAGGCAAATCCAGCTTTGATACGGCATTTTTTCATAGAAACCCTATTTTTTCAAGGTAAAAGTAAAAATTTTTTTTCAGAAATAAAACTGTTCGAAGTTGGCGTAATCACTCTAAGTCAGTGATTCTCAACGTGGTCCAGGTGGACCACCGTTGGTCCACATGAAATATTTAGTGGTCCACAGAGAGTTTCATAAATCCTTGATGAAATGTTTCTGAAAATTGCAACCTTTACTGAACAATAAAGTACGTAAGATTAGAATAGTTGATCATGAGGAGCACAGCAAAGTGGTCCATTGGTGTTTTTTTTTTAAAGTGGCTCATGGTCAAAAAAAGGTTGAGAACCACTGCTCTAAGTCGACCTTCAACCACGAAATTTTAACCACGAGTAAGTGAGACTCAACAGTGTCCTAAAACAAGTTTAAATCTTCAACGCGTTTTGCAATTTCTGATCAGCAACTTGAAAAACAAAGACAAAATTCGCAAGATCTTCCAATGTTTTCACCCGAAGACCTCACCTCTGCTCCCCACCCTTCTCAAACCGATCATCAACTCGTCTCCGGTCTCGCATCCGCACTGTGGACCCCAGAAGAGGGCGCACTTGCCACAGAAGGTTTCGTCTGTGCAGCCACAGTCTGCAAAGTATGAAACACGTTTCTCAGCAGGATGCTTCTTTTGTCGAAGTGTGCCTTGGTTGCTGTTTCATTAGTTTGTTTGGTTTCGCAGTAAGATTACGCCCTGATCAGATTATTTTCTTTACAGTGGTGCCGTTGTCAGGTATGAACAAGTACAAACCCCAAGCTGTCAGCTTCTGAGAGATTGCAAATGAGTTTTCGTTGCTAAATTGTTTGGTTGCCTATTAAAATAAATTGTTTCTTGGCCTCGGTGAAACATATTAACAGGGCCGGCCTTAAGCCGATGCAACCGATGCAGCTGCATTGAGCCCCGCGCCTCTGGGGCCCCGCGCTATGGTGTTTGGGTAGATTATTCATTTTTGCCAGGTACACCTTGCGCTTGAGAAGTCAGTAGAAACGCCATATAAATTCCTTTGTTAACAAAGAACGCTCTCGTCAAAACTGGCAAATTTCCTCTCGAACGTTAGCAAACGTGCTCAATTCTCGTGTTAGTGCTGCACTGCATATCTTCGCTCTACCACGATCGTAACACGGTTGACTGAACACGATGACGTCATAAAATCACTGCTCAGAGGGGCCCCGCGCCCAGGTATTGCAATGGGCCCCGCATCTGCTAGGGCCGGCCCTGCATACTAATGCCAAAAACATTCAAAAAACAAACTTAAACTCGTTTCCACTCTTGCCGATATTAGCAAGCCGTTTTGCCAAAAACATCTTTCCGAGGAAGAACCAGCATTTGTTGTAACTTCAGCTTTTCAGCTTACTCGCCGTTGTAGAAGTAAAACCGATACTGAAAACATTTTCGTTTTGGTAACCAGCTTAAAATTTGAATTTCAGCAATACAAGAAGTTTTATTGAAGTTTGCAAAAAGTCTTATCCCCCAGCTAGAGCAAAACTTGATAACATTAATTCCTTCACGGACACTTAGAACTACCCTTTGAATAAATTTTATGGAAAGCAACGGAAACATAAAATGTGTTATTGCAAATTGTTCCACCATGCATGTCTTCATTTCATTATATTAATATTTTGCTAAGTAACCTGCAAAAATTGCGGCTATATCTCATTTAATTTTACTTTATTTTGATATTGGAACATACACTAAGTCCATAGCAGAAGCACACTGTCTTCACAACGCAGCTTGATAAAAAAGACACAACAGAACGCTTAACAACAGCGTTGAAGGCAGAATCACAGGGTTAAAACACTTTCGGGTACAACACTACTTCCAGAGTAGGACACTGAGTCCAACCCTGGTCAATGCCAGGTAAAGTACGAATGTGTTGTGGCATGCACACGCCCTCAAACGAACCAACACTGTAACGTCGGAGAACCAGGGATGTAGTGGGGTTGGAACGCGTGGGAACGGCGTTCCCACACCTATGTCACGTTTTGCTTTAAAATGAGTTTGAAGCTGTTTCAAAATGGCTACTTTTTTGGGTGCGTTGCTACACCTTTTTTGTTAACACTACATCCCTGCCGAGCACTCAGGCACACAAGGACGTACTCAAGGGGGAGTTTTTGGGGTTAAACCGCCACCCCCTTGAGCTTGATATTTTACAAAAACTTCGTTACCTTCGCAAAGGAGATTAATTGTTTTTGCATACCTTTTGCTTGTTAATTTGTCGACTTAATGCAAATACCACCAAATAAATTTGCATGCAAATTTCAAGGAACATGCTAAATAGGCCAAAAAGTAATATTTAGGTTTTGGTGGGAATCTGGGTTATCGTCTGCGTCCAGAAACCATTTCACCACTTTTTGCAGATCTTTCGTCCACTACGCATGTTTAAGATTGTGTTCCGCGATAGTTTACTTTATCCGAAACAATCGTCTTTATTTTGTCTGCTAACGCTGATCAGCCCAAGCGCTAACCGCATTGACTACATTACCAATTTCTGTAGCATGGTAGATCTGTTGCACGAGCTCAAAAACAGCAGTTTTCAACATAGAAGCTTTAGGGGATTTCATAATGTCTCAGCAGGGCAAAAGGAAAACTTAAAGTTTGTTGGACTTCTATTCATAACAAAAAATTGACAGTTTTCTTGCATACTTTATGCGCATCAGGGCCGGATTAAGGGGGGGGGACAACGCGGGCAATTGCCCCGGGTCCCCCGCTGCAAGGGGGCCCCCATGATGAAATTTATTTGTTTCAAATATAATACTCGTTTGAAAAATTTTCGTGATTCAGAAGCGATACATGAATATAACTCTATGTACCTACGTTGCGTTAAGTATCAAGGGCCCCCAACAGCAACTGATTTCTTTACAAGTTTTACTGTCTTCCAGTTTTAGCAATCGCTACTGAATGACTTATAAGTATTTTAGGTTTTGTTCCATGCAAATATATTTGATTTCGCTGGTAATTTTTTCCTAATAATCGTTCTTTGGCATAGGTATGACTCTCTACTCGTGCATCACGCCTATTGCACAAATGTCACGAAAACGTTACTATTTGTGGGGTAAAGCTAGTGGTTGCTGACTGCTGATTAGTATCAATCAATGTTGCCACTGGGGTCAGTCTTGTTAACATCAGATTGTTGCCTTCTTAACATCAGATAACATCAAATTTTTACGCTACGGTTTCATATGTGCTAAATCAACGTTTTTAAAGGCATTTTAGGGATCTATTCGGGTCCCTAGAATCAGAGAAAATTATCATCGGGTGCCTAGAATCAGAGAAAGTCGGGTCCCTAGAATTAGAGAGATCGGGTCCCTACATGTCCATACCGGGTACCCAACATTTTCCTTAAAAAAAAAATGTGCTCAATACTTCTATTAACAAACCTAACAAAGCGCGAGTACCCTCGTTGAATTCGAAACAGAGCGAAATATCGCCAATGGAGAAGTCGTTTATAATTAACGTAAAATGTTAGTCTCAACGCAGCGAAGAGAGCTTCTTTAGTTTGAAACGATAACCAAACACACATAGGGTGAGAGATTGATGAAAGGAACTTAAAAATCATGAATCTAACTTGTTTTCGTCGTAAAATGAGAGGAAATGTGGAAAAAAACGCAACAACCAAGTCAACATTAGATTTGTCACCAAAACATCAGACATCAGAAATTTATCTGAAAACATCACATCTGATGTCATGTTAAAATATCAGAAGTGACAACACTGGTATCAATGCTCCCGAACTTCTGGTGCAGTCTCGAGGTCACGGCTGTCGAACTGTACCTTTGTTTCGTCATAAAGGGCAACCTGTGACGGAAAGGCACTTTTCTTCCGATGGTTACTATAGTTGTGTTACATAATAAATATATGAAGCTATTCACGCCATTTACACCAGATGTTAATGCGCGGTCCGTCAGGAAAGGTTTTAATCAGTCGATTCGTAGAACGAAAAAACAGAAAACGAGATTGCAGTGTTTAGCTAGCGCGATGCCGAAACCTGTCGTGCCATCAGGAGCTACGAAAAGCGTAAAGCTTCTAAGAAAAAGCGCAAGGATCTGGCAGTGTTAGCTAAAACACCGCGACTGAATCGCTTTTTCTAGCAAAACTTTCAAGCAGCAATGTTAAAGCAGTGGCGTTAACCAGAGCACCTGAAAATCAAGGTGAAAATCAAGACAATAGCTCGGAAACAACTTTCACACTCAGCCTGGCTGACAGGCCCGTAACTAGCTCAGGACACCAGGTGGGCTGAAGTGTTTTCTGAGAGGGTCCCAAATTTTTTGAACAATGTCCAATCGTTTTAAACTATGTCCAACACATTTTACCAGGGGGGGGGCGATAAAATTGTCAGGGGGTGCTTCGA
>JGI24159J19872_10004342_pt1 | contig 18016 bp, 9 predicted proteins | sample Ectturendosymbi4_FD_19872 | JGI IMG/M metagenome (IMG submission 19872) | reverse complement strand
AGTCTTTTGAGCCTTTGATCGACTTTCTAGCGTTTCTGGTTCAAAACTTATGATCTAAAATAAACAAATTAATTAATTACCTAATTAGCTAATTAGTCAAATATTTTTACTAAATTACATCACAACTTTTGAACCCGAAACCCTAGCAGGTCATCCAAAGTATCAAAAGACTCTGATTGTAGCCTAGTTTCCAGTAAAAACTTCAGTGAAATACTACCACCTAACGGTTGGTGCCCAGGGACAGGCAAAGTGGGCCAAGGCAGCCTAAAAGCCCTCCACTTATGACGTCACTCACAAAAAAACTGCAGCCCCCAAGCAAAAAAATTTTTTTCGAGTGCAATCTACTAGACTGGCCGATCCGTTTGAGCCATTGAACAGGTCTCTAGCGCAATTGACGGAGGAGCTAGGGTGTTGGTAAGGCAACCAAAAACTGCTGTTTTTTGGCAAAAAGCGCCGAAACCACCCAGGTGTCAAAGTGTTAACACGACCAGCAAAGGCAGTGTCTGCATCAACGCAACTTAAAAGCACAGTGTTTACGATTGGATCAGAACTACCGCAGCTTTCTTGCACAATCATCGGATGCGCAATGCACACCTTAGCTAGGCTAGGTTGTAGATGACCAGCTAACTTACTGCAAGCTACTTGGGTGAATGAAAAAGCAGGTATACTTTGCTTTCTGCATGACAATCTTGAACTGTTGATATGAACTACTGAGCATTGACAAATCAGTTGAGGTGTTTCATTTCATATTATTGCCAGTACTTCAGTTGCAGTAACTAATGCAACTAGTTTGATTTTTTAAGGACATGCAGTTATGTAATGTTACATTACATCAAAATTCCAAACTTGATTCTTTACGACTTTGATTGACTTTTCAAATTGAAATCCCACTTAGTTGCAGAAGAGTCTGAAAGGTTGATTTGTGAAATATATTCAAAAACAAAATTTTGCAAAATTTATGTAGCACAGTAACTCATAGACCAAAAAAGTTACTGTTTTGGAAAATTTTTCATTTTGGCAATGGTTAATTGAATAGTGTTGTACTAATTTTAACCTCCTTAATTTTATGATCCATTTCGTACTTCTTCCTTTCATTGTTAACCACCTTTCAACTTTCAAGCACTGTTTTTGCTTTTTTTGGTTTAAACATTGTAAGCCGTTTTCTTTCATTCAGTGTTCTGTTCTTATTGTTTTTTTATTTTACCATTCTCTTTTTATTCATGGCACTGTGTTTATTCATTGCAAGTAGTGCATTCTATGCTAACAAGTTAATCAAATATTGAAATTGCTGCAATTTTAAAAATTTTAGCTCATACATCCTGATTTTTTAAGTTTTTGAAAAAAAGGTAAGGCACAGAATACATCATATTTTTGATAATGAAGCAGAAAACAAGATATCAAACTTTTTGGAAATATCGGTATTGGCGCAAGAATGGCCGATATATCAGTATCGGCCTCAAAAAAGCCATATCGGTCGATCTCTAAAAACGATTACACCATGTACCTCAACAATGAACAAACGAGAGGTTTCCAATTGGTCTATTTATGGATATTTGTCTACATTGAGAGTTCGTGTATATCAGCACTTTTTCTAAATCCCCTAAAGGAATTTTAGTAAATTCTACTATATTACAGAAAGACATTACTCGATTGTTAATGATTTTCATTATTCATTATCAGACAGTGTTAGATTCTCATTTGTTCAATGGTGAGGTGCAGGAACACAAAACCTTTTGGCTTTATCAGCCATTCTGCTGCAATTATTGATGCTATGGCACCACTGCAGTTTCTCATTCAGTGAGGTGTCAAATGCATTATGTACCACAAAGGGATGTGCGCTAAGAACAGCACTTATATGTGGCATGAACAAGCAATAATGGAATGAGCATGGCATGCTATTTCTGTGATGCTTGCTGCCACAGTGTGAAAATTTGTGCACTTGCCACACGGGCTCTCCAATTGCAACAAAACAGTGCTGTGACCAAGACGTGAAAGCAATGCCAGATACACCAAGAGCCTATGCCTACAAACAGTGAAGCTCATTATAAAAAAGGTCATAGCAGCCATTTGGTCAGCACAGCATCGAATGCATGGTGCACCATGAATGGGATGTGAACTAAGAATAGCACTATATGTGTATGTGGTGCAAACGAGCAATAATAGAGTGAGCACTATATGTATGTGGCGCAAACAAGCAATAACAGAGTGAGCAGTTCTGTGATCTCTAGTGTTGCTTGCTGCCATAGTGTAAAGCTTTTCACACTTGCCGCTTAGGCCCTCCGATCGCAACAGTACAATTACTTAATCTTCCACTGTCCTTTGGAATATGTAAGAACAAATTGCTTTGTAGGTAATTAAAAAATGCATGCAAATATTTCTAGAGCACAAAAATCATCAAATTCAATTAATTTTCCTTAAATATGTATAGGTTTCCTGGTTAGCTACAACCGAATTGACCATACATTTTTATGAAAATTTGTTTGATATTCCAACCAATCAACAAATGATAATTATTTTGATACCATACATATTTCACAATTTGTAAGTGAGTAAAATTGATACATCTATATGCTAGTGCTAGATCATAAACTAGTAACCCACCTTTCTGCAATGTGTGACAAGATTGGGAAAATTTTCTCTTTAATGAGTGGCGAAGAGTAAAGCATGATTGCTGCATGGGCCAACAAGCTTTTCCATGAACAACAAATTGCAGCAAGCTTGTCATTTCAAACCGCAACCACTGTACACCAGCACACAATCTAACAGCTTGAATAAAATTGTCACAAAATCATAGCATAAAATCACAACTACAGATGCAATATTTACTTTTTGTATTAGAAAAGCACATTACATACATTAAAAATCTAATGATTGCACAATTGCAACTTACCCAAAATAGAAAATACATATATTTTGTATGTATATGAATACCTTTGATATTTTAGCACGTTCACTGCTGGTCTATGAATATATCATACTGGGAAATCATGGAAAAATCAGGTACATTTTGGTTGATTTACCAACTGCATAACTCCTCAGCCGATTACAGAGCTGTTCTCAGCCGATTATAGACTCCTTAGCCGATTACAGAGCTGTTCAAACCCTTAAGAGTCGGCAAGTCTTCAAGACTGCAATGAAAAAAATTTTTTTGGTTTTGTTTTTTTTGTGAGTGATGTCATTAAGCAGTGGTGCTCAAACTTTTTGGCTCGTGAGCCACATTTGTCTTTCAGAAACCCTTTACGGGCCACAAGAATTAATCTCAATAAAAATTATCTTAAATGATTAAAGTGTTAAGTTTTCTTTCCAATGAAAATTGCTTCGTGGGCCATAGGTTTGAGCACCACTGTCATAAAATACAGGAGGTTTTTGGCCATTTTTGGCTGCTGGCACCTGATCTGGGCCCAATCACTCTGATGGAAGTATTTAGCTCAAGTTTTCATTGGAAGCTAGGCTAGAATCTGCATCTTTTGAGACCTTAATCGGCGGAGGAGCTAGAGCAGTGGTAAGGCAACCGAAAACTATTGTTTTTTAGGCCGAAATCAAAGTACGAATATATCGTAGGCCGGCTCTCAAAGTGTTAAGGAGTCGGAGTTGGAAAATTTGGAAAGGTCAGCGTTGCAGCCATAAATTTTGGAAAATCAGAGTTGGAGTCAGATATTTTACCTCCGACTCTGCAACCCTGGTGTTTTGGCCATTTTGGCTATGTTACCTGGCCTAGGGCCTAACCGCTAAACAGATGTATTTCGTTGAGAACTAGGCTAGAATCCTAGTCTTTTGAGCCTTTGATCAACTTTCTAGCATTTCTGGTTCAAAATTTATGATCTGAAAACAAATTAATTAATACCTACTTAATGGATTAATTACTTATTTTGTTATTTTTAAGTCATAACTTTTGAACCCAAAACCCTAGCAAGTCATCCAAAATATTAAAAGACTCAGATTTTAGCCTAGTTTCCAATAAAAACTTGAGTTAAATACTACCATCTAACGATTTGAGCCCAGGGCCAGATTAATTGGGACAAATAGGCTTATGCATACTGGCTATTATCTTTGTCTCTTGAAATTTCATACATTTTATAATAACTATGAAATATAGTGATTTAATCAATGAAGTAATGTACTTGTTTCAGCTTTGATTCAAAGATGCTTTAGGAAAACTAGCATAAACATGATAAACTGTCAAAAACTATCTTCTCAAGGACAACACCCCACACTGAAAATGTTAAGTTGTTATATTTGAACATTATTTTGTGGCATACTAAATACTAGGCCTTCAAATATGTCAGTGAATGTGTAGCATGAGTCAATAAGTTTGAAAAAATTATGCACCTATTATCGCTTTTGCTGCCAGGCATTTTTAGCCAAGGTAACATTGGATCACAAGGAGGGTTGTTGTAAAAAAAACAGACCCAAAAAAAACACTCAGGTTTTTTTAAAAGCCCACTTAAAACTTTGAGAGCTGGGATACTATATATTCGTACTTTGAAATCAGCCTAAAACCAGCAGTTGTCAGTTGCCTTACCAACGCCCTAGCTCCTCTGCCGATTGCGCTAGAGAGCTGTTCAAGGGCTCAAACAGATCGGATAGTCTTCTAGTCTACACTCGAAAAAAATTTTTCATTGGGGGGTGCGGATATTTTGTGAGTGACGTCATAAGTGAAATAGTTTTAGGGCCATTTTGGCTCATGTTACCTGGCCTAGGGCCCAACCGCTACGCCAAAGTATTTCGTTATTTTCATTGGAAACTAGGCTCAAGTCCAAGTGTTTCAAGCCTTTGATAGACTTGCTGGCGTTTCTGGTTCAAAAGTTATGATCTGAAATAAACAAATAATCTAATTAACTAATTAGTCAAATATTTTTATTACTTTAGATCAGGGGTGTACAACCTTTTGCCATTGTCGGCCGCATTACTTTTATTGATATGAAGTGTGGGCGCCAGCGAGTTCGAGTTATATTTATGAGTTACTTTTAATTAAAGAACAGGTTTTATCCAGTACTTGTCAAATTGCGTATTCATTCTATAACTCTTTGTGACATCACCATCCAGACTGTTACACATCGTGTCGACTGATTTTCTTGCGTTGCGTTTGCTTTCCTTCAATATATGCCAGCATGGCCGCCAAACCTTACATTTTACATTATATGTGGACGGCCTCAAATTTCATTATCGAAGGCCGCGTGCGATCGTACGGCCGTAGGTTGTGTACCATTGCTTTAGGTCATAACTTTTAAACCCGAAACCACAGCATGTCATCCAAAGTATCAAAAGACACGGATTGTAGCCTAGTTTCCAATAAAAACTTCAGCGAAATACTATCATCTGGCGGTTTGGATCCAGGGCCAGGTGAAGTTGGCCAAGGTGGCCTAAAAATCCTCCAATTATGATGTCACTCACAAATAAACCACATCCCCAACCACAAACCTTTTTTTGAGTGCGAACTACAAGACTTGCCAAGTCTTTTGAGCTTTTGACCGGGTCTGTAGTGCTTACTGGACCAGAGAATTTCCCATGCAAAGCTGCGTGCAATCCAGCTGTTTTTTGCAAACAGCTTGAATTAACCCAGGTGCGAAAGTGTTAAAAAAAAAATGAAGCCCACCAAAAATTTATTGCTGTTGGTGCCAAGCATTTGTAGCCAAGAAAACATTGGGTCACAAATAAGTGGCTATTTGGCATGCTTATCTAACTTTTAAATAATAATTTCAGATTGTTTTCAACCAAGAAGCATGAAGAAGTCAGCTATTTTATTGATCAACACATGCTGCAAGTTTTGGTATTTTTCCCATGCACTAACTGGCTGTTTTGGCATGTTTTCTGCCACATACATACAATAACTGCAAATGCATTTGAAACAAGTAAAATAAGGATTGCGATTTTTGCTGATTGAGACGTTTTTCTGCTGAACCCAAAAATAATAAAACAATAAATAAAAACATAAATAGTGCAACAACACTTGTATAAATTGGTAAGCATTTGCCACTTTTATAACTGGCAAAGGCTTGGAAAACGACAGAGGTGCATGGTAGCAAGAAACTGCACACAAAAAAAATTTTAGTGGTGAGGGAGAGAAGTAACCAACAACAAGGGTTATGAGGCAGAGAGCAATGCAACAAACGTGACATTTCACAACAGAAGCATGTACCAAGGGCAAAAAAAATTGTTCATCCACTAAAGCATGAAAAAGTAGTACAGTTACCCATGGACCATAAAGGAGTACCACAGTTGCATGTGTGTCCCACCAGGCATATAGCATCACCAAATGAAGTTGAAGAGGCAGAAACAGATTATAAAAAGTTTAACAGTAAACAATTTAATAAGTGTTGGGTATACGAAAACAAAATGTGAGATCCTAAAGGTGAACATCACTCCGTTTTCCTCGTATTGCAAGGGTGCTCCTCAAAAGTGACAATCTGAGCTTTGTTCTAATGTAGGTCATGACAGATGCACATGGCTCCCTGCATTTTTCAGCTTTTTTTAAGTCAGCCTATTGTTGACTCTGGTATAGTTCCGCCACTTCTTGTGAAGACAAGGCGATTGAATGAAAATTTCTCAATGCCAATCACTCTTTGGTTGTACTTGTCCTCTTTTTCATGTTATTGGTAGATCTGCAGAAGGCACATGTCAGAATTAGACAGTCTTCTTCTTGCGTGTGAGCAGCAGCTCAATCAAAACCGACAGTCCTCAAGCCATTTAGTGTTGTTAATGTCATGTGACTGCAGGTTTTCCAGGCAGTTTGGAGGGCGGAGGATTCTACAGTCGAAGATGAGATGATTGCCCGACTGCTCCTCAGTGCCACAGATGCATTTAGGTGTATCTAGCATGCCCCAGTGGCATAGGCATGTACCAAAGTGGCCGACACCAACTCTTTGCCTATTTAGTGCTACCTAGAGACTCCAGGGAAGCTCTGAGCTAGGCAGGAAGCAGATGGCAAGTGTAACTGAAAACTGGACTGGTGTTCTGGTGCTTTCCCATGTCGCTTTCCATGACTCTAAGAGGTTGATGCCAGAGCTCACCAGTGCCACAGCATGGCAGAAGGGGCGTTGTAAATGCAGGCGCTATATGCCAAGGGACTATGCACCATAGACAAGACAGTGAGGTAGAACCATTATCGTTAGACGTCAGTAGACGGTAAGGTAGGATGTATGATTCTTTATGTCAAAGATTATTTTCTCACAGCTATTCCACAGTCCTCTCGCAGAAATATACAGCGTTGCATTGTTAGCTGAATTAACTTTTCTTTTAAATTCATTCTCAATGATTGACAGAAGTTTGGGTTCTATCTGAATATCTCTATACACCTCTCTCATTATTTGTGCCTCAGAGTCGCCCCTCAATGAAGTGTAACAGCCCAGTTTGCATATAAGGCTGTAATCCACAGAGTTTGTCTCTCCACATACAGTGAGTGGGCATGCCCTTTACCTTCCATCCAAATCTTATGCAGATGGCATCCAGGATTTCTTGTTTTTTTAATGCATATCTATAATCTAATTGCTTTAATTGGCAATGCTGAGAGCCATGAAAACGCACCTGTTTGCATTGCTCCTTTTATATGTTGTTGTGACTCAGTGGTCAACTGCTCAAATAGTTTGTTCCAGCAATTGCAGTATCTTGCATTCTTTTCTTGTCGTACTTTGCTTTTCATGGTTCTAGTATAATGCTGGTCTGAAGACCTGTATTTGAGGTTGAGTATTTGATCTGTTAGTTTTGCAGTAATCAGAATGGAGTTATCATATTCTGTCCACATCCAATCCTCAACCTTGAAATTTTAATGAAGTGTTGCCTAAATGATTTTGACCCAATTACTGCTCCAAGGTGACGTTCACTTAGGTCTATGATTTTGATGCCTGTGTTCACTTAGGTCTATGATTTTGATGCCTGTCTATGATTTTGATGCCTGTGAAAACTCTTGTTATTTATTATGAAAATGGTCTTTGCAAGTTCTGGGCAGTACCCCAAGTCTGGTCCTTAGGCCTTTAGGTAGTCCCACCATTTTTTAACACCTTCAAGAAATCCAACTGCAGAGCTATCGTCCACAAACCACACTTTTTTTACATTATTTGCAGTTTCAGTGTTTAGTGCTTGTATCAGTCATGTGGAAACATACATGAAACTGCGGTACTCCATTATCATTATTGCGGTACATCCATGGGTACTTGTATTGCTTCTTCATAATTTGCATGGATAAACATTGTTTTTGCGATGGGCCCCTTCTGTAATGTCGTGGTTACTGCATTGCTCTTTGCTGCATAACCTCTTCTTACTTAATTCTCTCACCAATGCGCATGCCGCACCTGTTCATCTGTACATACCCCAAGAACCATACTATACACAAAAACATCCATTGCTTGCCCACCATCACCTGTGTATTTAAATGATTGTTACATCAGGGTTTTTTTTAACCCTGTAACAACCGAGTGCGACAACATATTGGTGCGCCCGTTTTTGGCCATAAATTGCCAGCCGCAAGAGCTAGAGAGCTGTTCAAACCCTTTACGGATTCAGAAAGTCTTCTAGTTGACATAATAAAAAACGTTTTTCGTTTTGGGTTTGAGGTTTTCTGGGGAGAACGTCACAAGTAGGGGTGTTTTTGTGTTATTTTGGCCATCTTTGCCTGGTCCTGGGCGCTGTCCCAATGGGCCATTTTTTGGACTAAAAGTTAATTGAAAACTAGGGCAAAATCTACGTCTATAGAGCCCTTGATTGACTTTCTAGCATTTTGGGAGCGAAAATTATGCCTCATATAACCAAAAATTGACCAAAATTTTGCTCCCTCTAAACCCACTCTGAGGGGCATTTCTCCCCAGGCAATAACTCGCCGTCAGATTGAGCTAGAGAGCTGTTCAAACCCTCTAAAGATTCGTGAAGGTATGTAGCCTGCAATAAAAAAAAAAACTTTTCAGTTTAGGATGTCTGTTTTCTTTAATGCTGATATGATGATAAGATGTTTTTGTTATCTTTTGCTGACGTCAGCATTTTTGCTCAACCTCCCTTTCAGACCCGCAGGAGCCATTGAAATGACATTAATTTTTTTTTAGTTTAGCTGTTTTTTGGATACATTTCGGGACTTTGAAGGGTCCGAATGGGTTTTGACGTTCCTGGTTCCAAGATTAGGGCCAAAAAACATTAAAATAAATTAAGGAAATCCCCCAAAAGTATTGAGAAAAGCCCCTTACCAATTAGCTGTTTTCAGCCTAACTTTTGAATCAGAAACGCTAGAAACTCAAGTAAGGGCTCTAAAAACGTGTATTCTCACCTAGAATCCTAAAATACTGCGAGTCGAAATATTGGCATGTGGGAATGAATGATGACATCATATAATTAACCAAAAAACATGCCCCTGTCATGATCCCATTGGCCCAAAACTCCCCAACCAAATTAAATTTTTTTTTTTTAATCTAAACTACACGACACCACTAGTCATTACAGGGTTTGAACAGCTCTTTAGCTTTACCTGCTGCCGAGTTATGGCTGGCCAAAGTTTGCCCTGAAAGGGTAAACTGTGCCTTTTCTCAAAAGTTTCAAATTAGGCAAAAAAATGGGTTTTTGACCCATAATTTTGGCTACAGATATGCAAGCAAGTCAATCAAAGGCTCTGTAGATGCAGATTTTGACCTAGTTTTCAACAAAACTTTCAGACAAAGGTGAACAAAATTGCTTCATTGACTCGGATTGTAGCCTAGTTTCCAGTAAAAACTTCAGCGAAATGCTACTACCTAACGGTTGGCACCCAAGGCCAGGCAACGTGGGCCAAGGTGGCCAAAAAGTCCCTCCACTTATGACATCACTCACAGAAAACCCGCACCCCTCAGGCAAATAATTTTTTTTCGAGTGCAATCAACTAGACTGGCCGATCCGTTAGAGCCGTTGAACAGCTTTCTAGCACAATTGGCGGAGGAGCTAAGGCGTTGGTAAGGCAACTGAAAATTGCTGTTTTTTAGGCCGAAATCAAAGTACGAATATAACGTAGGCCGGCTCTATACGTGTCAACACTTTATTTTTGGAACACTTAATTTTTGCTCAACACTTAATTTTTGCTCAATTTTTTTTGGAAACAAGACTAGAATACTTTGGATGACCTTCTGAGGTCTTGGGTTCAAAAGTTATTATCTACAGTATACAAAATAATTGATTAATCCTATAATTAGAAACTTAATTTATTTTAGATCATAACTTCTAAACCAGAAACATTAGAAAGTCGATCAAAGGCTCAAAAGACTCAGATTCTAGCCTAGTTTCCAACAAATACTTCAGTGAAATACTTTGGTCCAGCGGTTGGGCCCTAGGCCAGGTAACACGAGCCAAAATGGCTACCTACTTATGACATCACTCACAAAAAAACCCAAAACCAAAAAAATTTTTTTTATTGCAGACTAGAAGATTTGCTGAATCCTTTGATGGCTTGAACAGCTCTCAATTGCAATCAGCAAAAGAGCTATGTTGTTGGTAAAGCAACTGAAAACTACTCGTTTTAGGCTGATTTCAGAGCACAAGTATATCATACCCTGGCAGACAGCATAGTGGATGCGTTTAGTTCTGCTGTGCCAATGATTTTCGGTTTGACTCTCACCTTGGCAACTTTTGTTTTGGTAATAGTGGTTGCATGTTTCATTTCATGGAACTACTTTTTCTTTACTTTTCTCAAAGTTTCCAAAGTTTAAAGGTTAGGCTTAGTGTTAAGGTTAGTGTTAAAGTTAGCGTTAAGGCTAGTGTCAAAGCTACTATTATGTTTTAGGTTTATGTTTAGTACATTTCTACCAAGCCTAACTGCACTCTCCTTGTCTGTGCATTACTGTCACGTTGCAGGCAGTGTATTAATAAGGTTTCAAATATCTAGATCCATAAGCATACCTGTAGCAACTGCCTTAGGTTTACAGTTTAGGTATAGGGTTTTGGTTTAATGGTTACTATTTACCTTTGTGGTATTAAGGTTTAGAAGTGGCCAGAGAACCATCCCGCATGACGCGGTTTGAATAAAGCAGTCAGTTTGTCACTCAAGCAATGTCGACCTGTTAGCATAACGGTTATGTTTTAACTCTACCAGTACCATGCCAATGGTTGTGGGTTTGCCGTTCATCATGACACCTTGCGTTTTCATAATATTGACTGCTTGCACGTTTGAATGCGTGGGGCCAGTTTCTCCTAATTTTTTTAAGTGCCCTGTAAAAGGCGAAGCTCCACAAATAGTGGAGCTTGGTTGCAGAGGTTTGATAACGTAACCGGAGTCGCTAAAACCGATATTTGCGTTGAGCAATGAGAACTAAACAGCAGTAAAATAATTGTACTGCAAAAGGTGATATTGTACTACAGCAAAAGAAGTCTATTTTTTGAAGTTAGACAATTTGAGTTCACAACGGTTCGGGGACAAAAAAATAGGTTTCTACTTTCAGTAGTTGTGAATGTAAAAAATTTTTAAACATCCCAAACTTCCATGCTTTTCATGTTTAGGAAAAACGCATCTAAGTTGCAATGATCTAAATTTTTCTTTTCTTTCCTTTAGCAACGCAACTTTTTTCCACTCCGGTTACATCATCAAACAGCCGCAACCAAGCTCCGCTTTTTACAGGGCACCATTTTTTTCCAAACTTTCCAAACTTTTGCTTTAGGGATTAGCGTTAGGTTAGTGTTAGCTAGATAAGGTTTTAGGTTTACCTTTTGCATTTACTAGTATGTTTTTACCAAGCCTACTATTGCATTCTTGTTGTGCTTTACTGTCATGATGTTGATGTTACATGAAGTGGTCGAATAAGGTGTAAAATTTAAAGATCCACAGGCAGTTCTGTAGCCACTGCCTTAGGGTTTAAGCTTACAGTTTACCTTTGATTTAACTTTGGGGTTAACAGTGTTGCAACCAGTGCAACAACAGTTTCACTTCATCTGACAAGGACAATTTGCTTACCCAAGTGTATCTTTTCACCATGTGACAATTTCTGACGGCAAAATAAACTCTGCCAACACACAAATATCATCAGAAAACAGCAAATGATTAAATGCATTTATGTTATTCGCCTTGCAACTGCTTCTGTGTTGTGGTTACTTTTCTCTGAATCTCTTAAGATTTTCTGTTGAAATTAAACTATGAATTTGCCTGATTACCTCTCCCAATTTTTAATTTCGCGTCTTATTATATTGTGCATCATCAAATAAATGAAATTTATTGTGACAATCGAATACAATATACACATGGGCACATTAGGTGGGAGACACAAGGGACGTGTCCCTCTCACTTTTTCAGACAGTGATGATATAATTATGCCATGCCCCCCACATTTTTTTCTTTAGGTTTTGTAGCATATTGGTTTTACACCAAGCTGTCCCTCTCACATTTTACAATAAAATTGCACTTATGAATATAGCTACAGTACTGCAAAATAAATATTTTTACAAAAGTGGTGACATACACAGCAGGTTACAGATGATAACTAGCTCGTTGGTTGTTTGATGCCCTTGTACAAGGCAAGTTGTAATTTGAAAAGAAAGCACTAGGATATTTCGGTAGAATCGCCATTAATTCGGAAAGAAAGAATTGCCACTGAGTTTTGCTGAGCTGTTAATTCTTGCATTTGTTTTTCCCAGTTTACCGGCGAATCAAATGCCCTACCCTTTCCTAGTCCAAAAAATGAACCAAAAACACCAAAGGTTCAACAACATTTCGTGGGAACCAACAACTTCTAAAAAGGTCCAAATTTTGAAAACTCGGAACAAGATTCAGTGATGTGCCTCATCCGATAGCGCTGGTGGGTTCTACCGGTACCAGCCTAACCCGACCACACGATCCAACCAAGGTCACCCACGCTGCTCTACGGTAATACAAGTCAATGGTTTATTCCACGGTTGGGCAGGAATATTACGGCCGACTGGATTTCGACAGCGGCATTTTTTCAAATTGCTAGCTGTCAAGTCACGAGTCGAATTAAAGGTCTTCAAGACAGTCATTGGCATCGTAAAGATTTCTTCCAAGGCGGGGCAACAGTGGTACTCGAAACCAGTGATGTGCCCGATTCACATTTTTTTGAGTCAGAGTCACAGGCCCTTCGAGTCAGAGTCATCAAAATTTTTTTCGAGTCATGATTGGGCCGAGTCGAGTCAGAATCTTGTCACAAGAATTGTCGAGATGCTTCGAAGCATTGGTTTGCAAGCACAAATCACTAAAGAATTACATGAAATTTAGCATTTTTCTTACGTTTTTTTGCTACAGAATTGCCACCAACATGCTAAAATATAGTGTCCAATGTTGCTTCAACACTTTTGCTACCAGGTTATTTAGATCTTTTTGGTGAAAACAGTTTCAATTTCACTTCTCTCCTTCACTCTAAGTCATATTCACTGTAGCTTCCTGACTGACAATCAGGTCCACATCAAGAGAACAACCACAAAATTCGATAATGCACGTTACCAACTTTAATGAACCCACGGAACGAGATCCACAGAAGGTTGTCAACAGAACGTGATAAACGAAAATTATAGAACCAGCCTTGTGCTGTGAGGACCTTATGTCCTGTATCAGAACTGTCAGAATCAGCCTTATGCTGTGACAGCCTTGTGCTGCAAGATTCAAACACCTTATGTCTTTACGAAACAGCCCTATGCTGTGGCAGCCTTGTGCTGCAAGAATCAAGACCTTATGTCTTACGAAACAACCTTATGCTGTGGCAGCCTTTTGCTGCAGATACGAAAAGACCCTTTGTCTTTCTCTTACGGACCAACTTTCACGGTCCTGGTAATGCTAAGAATAGAGAGTGCCTTGGCTTTCTCCACTACTTAAAGAACAACGCAACTCGTTGGCCAAGGAATGCGTAACGAGGCAAAAGTCAAAAACGCGGCCCGGGAATCACTCCAGGCCCGATCATTACTCGAGGCCCAATTAAGGGGAAACGTGGTGTAGGGACAACACGCAAACAAAAATATGCAGCGATTCTGTGAACTTTACATTCACAAGTCTAAACTAACGTTGCTGCACAAAATATATCTCCTTGTCCTTCACATGCTGAAAAAATGGCCCGAGATGAACATGGACTTGGATTTAAATCTTGCCGCATTCTAGTAGTTTAATAGATTTGGATTCATTTCTGCTTAACCAGATTTGGATTGGATTTGATAATATTATTTTTAACCCCTTCGCAACTTTCGGTTTAGTTTCGGGGGTGCAGATTGCTGTATTGAAAAGTTTGGTTCAGTGGACTTTTCAATATTCGTACAGATTGTACATTATGTTTGCTTAAATATTGAGCCTTGACTATGACCAGTAGGCCTAAAACACATTTTTTTATGTATCATGTCATCAAAGTTACAGAATTAGTCTGACTTTCATTGAACCAGTCCGTTTCTTGAATCATCATTGTTATACATAACATAATACCTAGGTTATAGGCCTACCTCACAACATTCAGCACAGTTCATCATTGTTTTTATATGCGTTGCGCAGTTATAAAATGAAGTCGTTTGTGTTGTATTCCTATGAAACGAGTCGTTTGTGTTTTCTTCTGGTATGATATCTTACACGCTTTGTCGCTATTACTGAGCTAGACAGAGCTCCTCATTCTATTGCTGCTAATCAGTGGTGGGATTCAAAATTTTTAAGAACAGGTTCTCTCACTCCAGGACTCGTTAACAACAGGTTCTCTCATTACCGCAGTCCCCAGAAGAATACCATGCTGTTTGGACCGATATAAGTGCAAAGGTTGATCTTTGTGTTGCCACGTGGTACAGTCTAGCAGGGGAAATCATTTATTTTAGTTATTTTCCCAAAATTTAGTCTTGTTTTTCGACAAAGTTCGTAACAGGTCTGTGAGAGGTTTGCCAAAATAAGTTAGTGTTGCAGTTGACTGCATCGCCTTGAACTACTGAGGCAAGCACAAGCGAAAGATGGCAATTCTGGGCATTAAGTAACAGGAAAGCAACCAGCAGCAATAGAGCTCCCTCACTAAGTTCACTCTACAACTACTTGCACTATCATTATCGAGGTTGCACTATCATTATAAAGGGATAAGAGAATTACAATAATTCGCTTGTGGTGACTATCACAGTGACTTGTTTCTCATGGGCACCATCTAGCGGTGACATTTGTTTACATGTGGTGCCATCTTCTGGCCGCGACTTCACTTCCCTCTCCATTGGCTTGAAGTTCTATCACTTATCATCCACATTTCAACTCTCAATTTACAAGTTCGACCATTACCCTATGGTTCAAGACGATCTTCAACGGAGGATGTTGCTGAGAGGGGCTTACGGCCTTTCTTTCAGGTCCCTTATCGGGCGTTATTTGTTGCAGTTGACTGCATCGCCTTGAACTACTGAGGCAAGCACAAGCGAAAGATGGCAATTCGGGGCATTAACTAACAAGAAAGCAACCAGCAGCAATAGAGCTCCCTCGTTGAGTTCACTCTAGTACTACTGGGTTGCACTATCAATATATAGGGATAAGAGAATTACGATAATTTGCTTGTGGTGACTATCACAGTGACTTGTTACTTATGGGCACCATCTAGCGGTAACCATTTATTTACATGTGGCGCCATCTTCTGGCCAGCACATTAGCCTATAAGTAAAAGATGTGCATGAGGAAATCTTCAGAAGCCTTGACTTAGGCCAAAAACCGGTTCTCGGGATTAAAGAAATTCCAAGAACAGGTTCTTACGAACCCGTCGAATCCCATCACTGCTGATGATATTGATTACTTTGAAATCTTTGCAGTGTCAAATGGTAGAGCATAAGTTAAATTCAATTAGTTACCAAAGTATTTCTTTGTGTTTGAATCTTTGAGTTGGATTACATATAGGCCTACCGTAATAATAATAATACAAGGAGAAAGTGGCCTCCTTCATAAATCTGGATGACCCACCAACATGGGGTGTACAAATATAAGTGAAACTATGCCGGCTCAGACGTCTACCGGATCAACAAAGTCTGTGTCAGAAGTTGCACTCTCAGGACGTACTGGTGAGAAGTCAGCTACTGGAGGTAACACAACCATCCAACGCAGGAAGTGGACACGCCAAGATGCCAAGGAAGTCATGACCTGATACTTCCTCAGCGATCCAACCACACGGGGGTACAGAAGAAGAAGGCACACAATCTGGAAAACAACGTAATCCACGTTGGAACACCACTGAACAACGACTATTGGACCAAAAGCGAGTCATAAACTCCACTTCAGTTCTCCGTGACGTATTCTCCATACTTCTTCAGTTCTCCATACTTCTTTTGAGCTAGTTGTTCAAACCACTGTTTGGCCGCACTAGATCTCGGGGCAGGTGTTGAGCAGCCATTCGATTGTCTCACCGTCCATAACCGCCAAGCCGTGCAGTCTGTGGGGAGGTCGATACATTGCAGGACAACATGGCCAACGGTTTGTTCTTCTGCGCCACACTCACAGGCCACAGAGGAGGCCATGCCCCATTTGTACAAGCAAGAGCGGAAACGCCCGACATTGGTGTGGAGGCGGTTAAGCCGGACCCAAGCTGTTCTTAGGAGCGTCATTCCAAAGGGTGGGTGCCGGTGTCATGGATGAACGTGTAGAGTCGTGTGGGGTTGTCCACCCACTCCACGTTCCATTGGCGATCCGCCAGTCCACCACATGTAAGTTGTCAGATAAACAGATGAGTTGTTGTACATTGGGTACACATAGGTGTCTCAATTTGAGGCGCCGTGCATTTGCACTCGATGGACGGGCGAGCGCTGAGTAGAGCAGATGTCCAGGCTCCAAGGCACGGCATGCTAGAAACAGTGTGGCTCCATTGCGACGAAGCTCAGCAGGTTGGATGCCTGCAAGGATGGGAAGGTTGTCCGCTGGTGTAGGACGCAGGCATCCAGTCACAAGTGGCAAGGCATCGTTGATGGCAGGGTCAATAAGGCGGATATGAGCAACGCAACACCAGACAGGAGCGCAGTATTCTGCGTGGCTGTTCACAACATTGTTGCTCCAACACCCCAACTAGAGGCAGCAAGTCGCCTCAAGAGCGTGACGTGTGATGTCAGCTTCAGTGATTCAAGGCGTCGGCGATATGTGAGCAACCTGTCCAACATTACTCCGAGGCATTTGGGCTTGGGGCAGAAGGGCAAGATTTCATTGTTGTAGTTGACTCTTAGCTCATGTTTAGCTTCCTTGTTGTTAAAGTGGAAGGCTGCCGACACCGTTTTTGTAGTGCTGAGCTTTAGTTTCCACGTCTGGAGCTGTTCACCTACGTTTGTCATGTCCTTGCTCAGCACACCTTCCACTGCCCACCAATCTCTATCAACATGCATGATTGTTATATCATCAGCATATGCATACTTTCTGGAGACGGTGGTTGGCTGATGAGAGATGTCGATGTTGAAGAGAAGGGGTGCCAAGCAGTAGCGGATACACTGCACCTCTATGGAACCAACAAGCAATGTGGCACACAACAACCATACGACGCAGTCACTGGCGTCAGCCCGGGTACATCAAGGACTCGAGATAAGCAATTCATGCGACGGCGTAATACTTATTCTTATTGTAGGTTACGTTTGTTACATCACAATTACCGGTGGCAGTAGCCGGCATAGTGCAAGTGTTGTTTGACTTGTATGTTAATTGCCGCAAGTGAGCGTAGTCACATGGATGTGGTTTCGATCAGTGCTCTTCAAATGGGGAACCTTACAGTTTTTAATTGTCATTTGGAATAGTCTGCAACACCCATAGTACTAATTTGTGTATAACATTTGTTATTGCAGGTAATTTTGATGAAATAACAACAAAAAGCGGGTTGGTTCTGTTTATATTGAAATCGAAATTAAGAGAACGGAAAGAAACAAACAATTTGTAATGCGTGAAAGCACGAAAGTAACGAAAAAAATGAAAGCGAGAAAGCACGATCATTCACGGACGTCAGCAGAAATTTTTCCAGGGGGGGCGAGGTCAACATTTTCTTTATCATTTTCAAATTGCTGACGATCAGTGCTCCCTCTAAGATAATTTTACACTGAGCAAATATTTGTTTTAGTGAGCATGATTATTTTAGGGCAGAGCAAGTAGAGTTTTCAATGAATTACAAACTTTATT